>TARA_R100000231_G_scaffold9100_2_pt1 | contig 11839 bp, 16 predicted proteins | sample TARA_R100000231 | Tara Oceans TARA_R100000231 (sample SAMEA2620565) | marine metagenome | biome: marine biome (ENVO:00000447); feature: surface water layer (ENVO:00002042); material: "saline water (ENVO:00002010), including plankton (ENVO:xxxxxxxx)" | depth 5 m | reverse complement strand
TAAATATATTTGTGATGCTTTTCTTACAGTTTCTCTTGAGAAATATATATAGTATTCTTCCTCTCCATTTTTACGATAAATAGGTTTGTTAGGTACAAGTAAAGCACCTAATAATATTTTTTTTTCTTTATCTATCTCTTTGAGTGCAAGTATTTCACCTTTGAGTGCAATAAAATCTTCTTCTATTGCTGGGTTTTCTACTATACTTATTGCTTCGATACCTGTTAAATCTTCGTTGTCATCTAGGATCAATTCAACTATCTTCATAATTATATATCGTTATAATTAAGTGTTTTTGTTTATCCTAATGAACTTTCTTGTATTATATTTCTATCTAAACTTTGTGCAGTCGTTACATCACTTGCAACAACAAATGCCTTTACTGGTTTTTGTGTAACATCTGCCAAACTTTGCGCTAATTGATTTTCAGGACTTGCACCTACAATATTAAATGATGGTGCTTGTGCAGATGGTGCAGAAACAGCACCACCTCCTGATGATCCACTTGTTAAACCAGAGGGCGCTTCTGGTGTTTGCGTCGATAAAATAGTTCTAACATTTGCAAGACCAGATGCAATAACTCCTGCTGCTGCTACTGCACCAAAAATACCACCTTGAGCAAGTGCTTTATTTGCACCTGCAAAAGTATCAATGACTGCTTGTGCAACTGCTATACCTTTACCGAATTTGCTATTTTGTCCTGCTAGTTTAGCAATACCACCCAAAGCACCTGATATTATTGCAAGTTTTTGCTCTTGAGTTAATTTTGTAATTTTAACTTCATCCTCTGCTATTTTTTTGTTGAATTGTGCAAGTTTCTCAGTTTTTGCTTTCTCTAAATTTGTAGTATCAATATTATTTTTATCAGCAAGGGCAATCAGATTATCATAATGTGCAGTAACTTTTTCGATTTCCAATGCTCTTTTTTCATCTTCACTTACTGCTTCTGCATCTCTAATTTGTTTTTTAAGTTCAGCAAGTTGTTTTTCTGCTGCTAATTCTGCATCTCTAGCTGCCTTGTCTTTTGCTGCTTGTTCGGCTTCCAGTCTTTTTCTTTCGGCTTCTGCTTCTGCTTCTATTCTTTTTCTCTCTGATTCTGCTTCTCTTAAATTGGTAGTAATTTCAGCCGTAAGTGTTTTTTGTCTTTTTAATCTTTGAGCTTCTAACTGTATTAATCTTGCTTCAAGTTGCGCTTGTTCATCTAAATCTTCTTTTGTTGATTTACTTAAATCATTTTCTGCTTTTTTGGTTTCAAATCTAATTCTTGCTGCTTCGATTTCTTTTAGTGTAATTTCTTCTTCAATTCTACCTGCTTCTTTCAAAGCTGCAATTCTATCTTCAATACTTACATTTTCTTTATCTGCTGCCTTTTCTCTTAATTCATTAAATTTTCTTGTAGCTTCTGCTCTTTCTACTATAAGTTTTCTTTCCATTAGATCAGCTTTAGCTCTCTCATCTGCGAGTTTACCTGCCGTTTCTATTTCTTTTCTAGTTTCATCACCAAAGTTTTTAATGCCATCCGTTACATCATTTAATGCTTCCTTTGCTTTTGCAAAATTACCTGTAAAAACATTAATAATAGCGCTACCAAAATCAGAAAGTATATCAGTAACATTACCAATTACAACACTTATTTGTGTAAAGAATTTTCTAAATTTATTTTGACCTTCCTCTGATGCAGTAAATGCAGTTGCAACAGATGTGATTGCAATCACTAACGCACCTAAACCTGTTGCTATAATAGCAGTCCTTAATAATTTAAAACCTGCCGATGCTTTGCCAATACTTCCCGTAAGACCTGTTACTCCACTTATTAAACCTCCTGTTTGTCTATCTAGTATTCCAATAACACCTGAGTAATCAGCAGATACTTTGTTGGCATCTTTAATAACTTTGTTGTTTTGCTTTCTCTCTTTGACAATTTCTTTAACGCTTTTTTTCTCACGATCTAATCTGGTTTTTGTTTGTTGTATTTGTTTATTAAGTTTTACTCTTGCATTTATAGATTTATCTGACATATCAGTATACTTACTCTGAGTTTTAGTCAAATCTGCAAGTTCTTGCTCTAATTCTTTAATTAAATTTTGTGAAGCATCAAAGTTCTTATTGAGTTCTTCAATATTAGCCTCTGCTTGTTTTGAATTTACTTTAACATTTACTATTACATCTTTCGCCATTTTATTTCATCTTTGATTTGTTTAACTGTTTTTTTAAAAGTTTTTGGTAGCTCATATTTACCTTGTGCGATTCTAATATTTTCAGTTTCACCATTTGCATATTCTAATAATTGTAATATCCCTTGTATCATAATTGTTAAATTTTATTAAGTAATTCTAAACTACTCTCTCCTGTTTGTAAGTTTGTTGTTATTTTGTTTATGATAAATTCTTCATTTGCAATTACTATTGTATCACTTAGTTTGTAGTTTATTAAAAAACTTTGTGGAAGTATTGCTTTGACTTTTACTAATCTTCTATTGAAACTAAAAATATCACTTATATAATCACTATAATATGTTTTAAATAAAGTATCTGTATCTATGTTAGGTATAAACGGATCAATTTCCGTACTGAAATTTATTGTTTGATTTTCTGTTACCTCTGTATAAGCAATAGTAATATTTGACCTATTATCAAAATTGCTTGTTATAACTACACTATTTGTTATTACATTATTTATTGTTGTATTATTATTTGGTGCAACTGATGCTGTTTGTGTTGCATTGTTGCTATCAAAATAACTAAATGTTATTGTGCCTGATTCTGCCGAAGCAACTGTTAAAGTAACATTGGAAGTTCCTTGTCTAAAATTTGTTGCTCTATTATATGTTGATAAATATGCAGGTGTTGTTGGATTTATACCTGAGTGCATCATAATTTGTTGTGGTGATGGACTGCTTGTATTTTTTCTTACAAATAATAATGGATTTGCTACTACTGAATTTTGATTATCATCTACAAAATAACCGAAACCTATATTTGTAGGATTATCATTGTTTTGATCTTTAAGCCTTTCAAATAACATTTTTTCAAATTGTGATTCTACAACATAATCTTGACCTCTGTTTAATCGTGGATCTCTACCACTATTTGTAGTATCACTTGCTTTGACTGATCCATACTCTCTTGAATTTAATCTATTATAATAATATGCTGCAAAAGTTTTTGGCTCTTTAAATGAGAACTCAAGATCGTTGAAAGGCACACTAAAATTACTTTCGCTTTCATCTGTTTTAACAAACTCTGTTATATCTCTCCTTGTACCACTTGCATAAAAAGCATCTAAAGTTTGTACTTTGATTTGATCGTATGTAGAGCTATTAATGTCGCTATCAATAAATGCTGTTAAATTAAATGTTTTAAATAATGATGTTAAGAAACTTAATATTTTCATATCAGGTATCTGCTCTGTTATGTATATTGTATCTACAATGCCTGTTGGCGCTATTGTTTGTGCTTGAACATTGTAACTTGTTTCACCACTTATATAATCATCAAGTATTTTTGTGCAACTCAAAACATAACTAACTGTTAATGCCGTTTCCGTTGTTTCAATAACAAACTCGATGTTATGCTGTTCAAATACTTGTGCGCCAAATCCAGAATCAAAAGTATGATCTATTGTTGTTGATGCCGTACCTGATATATGCTCTTGTTCTACAATTACCTCGTTAGTTCCTGTTTTTCTAAGTCGTACTGTAAAGTTTTTTGTATTTACAGTTGGTGTTACTGTCCAAACAACCCTCATTCTTTCAGCACCATCAAGAGCATTAAAACCTGCAACCCCTGTATGAAATCTAAATATTCCACCATCAAAGACAGGTGAAAAACCTGTAAAACTATGGGGTGGTGTTAAGCCTGTTGTACTATCAAAAAACTCAATGACATCGCCTGTAAAACTTTCTATTTTATCAAGGACAATTAGATTTGTACCAGTTTCATTACTTGGTGTAACTCCTATATCACCTTTATTTCTATGTAGCCACATATATAAATCTGCAAAGAATCCTGTTTCTTTGAAGAAGTCATCTGTGAATCTCATATCTATATTTGGGTCTTGCTCAATAACTTTTATAATATCTATAATTCTTAATGCTGGTTTTAAGTCTGTAAATTGAAAACCTTGTGTAGCACTTAATCTTTCATTTGCGCTACCAGGAGAAATATCATTTTGAGTACCACAAGTGTTTGTATATAAGTTTCTTGTTAATTGACTTCTTGCTTGTGTAGTTAAAACACCTTGATTTGTGCTATCAAAAATAAACCTTTGTGTATGTGATATTAAGGGATAGATAATATGAGGTACTGAAACTGTTTGATTACCTAATTGTGTTACAAATGTTTCTACACCTTGTTTTACTGTCGCTATATTATAGTCGTGATTAAATTGACTAAAATCTAAACTACTTAATTTTCTATCTTTTACTCTATCTTTAAGTCTTATCGTTTGTCCGTAAAAAGTAATATTGTAACTATCTGGTACATTGTTTTTTAGTTTCACACCATTCATCACTACATAGCCATAGCGAAAAGGTTTAAAATTTAATTCTAATATAGCTTCTAATTTTGTGTTGGCATCAAATATTGCATCTGGTGTAGCATCTCTTACAAGATCTCTCCTATAATAGTGTTTAAATAATCTGTTGTTTACACTACTTGCAGGTAAATTAAATGTTTTACTAAAATCAGTAAATACTTTTTCTATATCTCTAATATCTTGAATTGTTTGTGTAAGTGTAATTTGCTCATCTTCAAATAAGTCTAGGTTTTGATAATTTATATCTGTAATTAGATTTATCTCATCCCATTTTCTAAATGTATTTTCCCACAAAGTATCTTGCAAATTCCAAAGATCAGGATTTGGATCAGGGCTATCTAATATTATACTTGGTATTGATAATCCAACTTGATTCATTATCTAATTGTGTTTATTTTATCAAATGCAAATTTGAAATCTATTGTATAATTTGCTAATCTATCATTCAAGCTAGTTTTAAATGTTACTTGTTTGTTTTGAGGTATAGCAGGTAGTTGTTGATTATCTTTAAATATCCAACATCTTGGAGACATTAATAATTCCTCTATCACTTGATTATAGCTATCATTTACATAACCTGTATTTAATGTTATGCTTTCTCTGCTCATTATGTTTCTTGTTTTGTATTGATGATTATTAATTGAATACGTCGCGCCAGTTGTGAGTGTGTTTGCCTTATATTCTTCTCTTTGTATATCTATACTTTCGATTGATTTCAAAAAGAAATTTATTCTTTGTAATGCACCAAATTTATTTACAAATGTTACTGGTAAGTTTGTAAATCTATTACAAGGTTGTTCTTCTATTGTTATAGTTTCTGTAGATCCACCCTTAACTATATCTACACTTGTTAATGTTGCAGTTGTACTTGTAGCATATTCTATTGCTGTATTTGTTGTGTTTATTCCTGTACCAACTGTTACGCTTGTAACTGTACTGGAACCATTTTTAAAGTTTACTGTTGTAGCACCTGTCAATGTATCTGCACCTGAATTTACACTTAGATTGGCTAATACAGGTATTTTCAAAACCTCTTGACTTTCTCTAAATATTTTATTGTTTGACATCAATACAGAAGTGCTACCAACAAAACTACTTAGTGATAATGTTGTGTTATTATTTGTTTGTGTTTCAGTTGTAAAACCATCCTCAAAATATCCTACACCATCAAATGCTAACATATTTGTAGTTATCGCATCCAAATTTGAAGTACCATCATTCGGGGTTGCAACTGTCTTTACCCATACATTTAAACCATTGTTTCCAAAAGTTCCATCAAAGCTATATGTTATATAATCTTTTATAAGTTCACCTATCTCAAATATTACAAAGTTATTATCTGCAACTTCGTTTTTTCTTAATTGATATGTTGTGCTAGGACTTGTTTGATATGCACCTGCAAATATTGATATTGTCAAACTGCAATTTGCAAGTGATCCGTTTGCCACTTTTATATATACAGGACTATTTATGTTTACTTTATATATTGCCATTATAATTCTTTTTCAAAGTCATTTACAAATGATGCGATTAATTCTGGTGGTAATGTTTTGAATCTTTTTTCAAAAGGTTTTGTAAAAAACAAACTAGGCTTTATACCTTGTTCAAATATTGATCTTGCTATTACAAAGTTTAAACCTTTTCTTTTTGCGAATCTACCCCCTTGTTGTCTTGGTGCTATTCCTTTTCTTACAGTCCATTTATCAAAGGCTTTACTAGGAGGTCTTTTAGTTGTATATTTAAAAGGTGTATCATATTTTTTTTTAGTACCACTTACACCTTGATCTTGATAACTCCCATATTCTTCCATCAAGAATTGTAATATAAAACCACTACTATCCGATAATATATTGTAATCTAAAGATTCATAAAGTTTCTTAGTTACATTCTTTTTACCTTTTGTCAAATTGCTTCTTGATTGCTGAATTACATATTTAGCAAAATTGTTAAGCACCTTTTTTGTTTCTTGTAATTCCATTAGCAAATACTTATATCGTTTTGTATTAATATATCCATAGTACACGCCCATCCACCTAATCTGTTTTCAAACCTTTCGTAAAATGGTTCACATACAGGATCACCCTCTAATTGATATTTAGATGTATATAATGAACCCCTACGCAATAAATGTATGATCTTGTTTATTACTGCTAGTTGTGTATTGAGTACATCTTGTTCATTATCATTACCAACAAAAATATCAGTTGTTTCATCTTTATATTCATTGACAACATCCATAGCCATTATTGTAATGTTAAATACAAGCGCTTGTTCTTGTGCTGTAACTGTATTTACTATAATATGAGCAAGAGGGAATATTGTTTGTTTTGATAAATCTATTTCTGTAATGTCTCCTGTAGTAACTGTATTTACATTAGGATCTAGTAACAGATTTGTTTTTATTGTATCTGTAAGTTGATAAAATCCTCTTATACCTTGATTGCTCATCTATATTTTCTTTTTAATTCTCTTGCTTCTATTTCGTTTTTCTCTTTCATAAATGTTAGCATTAATAAACATTCGTGCATACCTAGTTTAGTGATATTTTCAACTCTTGTAATATCGTATTGACTGAGGAAGTAAATTTGTCCAAGCCATCCATATTTTGCATTAAAGTTTGCAGTTGCTGAGAGGGCATCTCCTTCTTGTCCTGAAAATAAGACATCATAACTTTCGATAAGTCTATCCCTAAACGATAAAAAAAAAGCATACTACCAAAAACAATATCAAGAGGTATATCTTTCATTGTATCTTGATTCTCTCCTGTATATTTTTCTATTGTATATTTATTACCTAATGATGTTTCTATCGGTCTGTAAAGTACTGCCATTGCTTTGTGCATATCATCCCACTTAGAAATATATGTATCAAGATCAACATACTCTCCTAATGTCATATCATCAAGATTAGGTATAAAACCATACTCCACACCATTTAAAACAAACCTTTTTTTAAGTTGTGGTTTTTGTTCAAACATATCGCCAAGTATATTAGTAACTCTTGTTACATCTCTTAGTTTCATTCTAAAAGAATCTTTATGAGATATATCACAAAATATTTCTATCATCTTAGTTGCTAAAAAACTTTCATCTTGATTATCCTCTTGTATTTTATAATACTTTTGATATTGTGATAATCGGATTTCAGATAGATCAGTAGGTACAGTCAATTTTATCTTCATATATATATATCGAAATCTAAAGTAGATTTTTGACAAAAAAAAGGAGGGTATAAACCCTCCCTCAAACAACTAACCAAAATTTACTATGAAAAGATTACTTCATCTTCTCGCTATAAGGCTTCTTAGGAAAAGCCTTGCTTTTGACAAATTTAAAATATTTTTCTTTACTTACAAATTCTTTTGTTAGTGGATGTAAATATAATTTTTTCATTTGTTTTCTTTTTAAAATCTATTTTGTAATCTTTGTTTTAACTTTTCGCCTACCTTTATTGATCGGATTGCTTCCTCTCTTGATAAACCTAATTTTTTAATTTTTTGTTGTATTTGTTTTTCTGTTATTTTCATATTGTTTTGTTTTGTTTTAATTATATTCAAATATAATACTTTTTTATTTATTAACAAAATATAATAACTTTTTTTTATCTAATTGCATACCTACCTCTGTTGGGATTCTCTAGTTGCATCATTAAAGCATATCGAGCTGCATCAATACAATCAGGGTGTATGCCTGTAGGTTTTTGAATATTATTACCCTCTTTGTCTTTATCCCATACGTATCCTTGTAATTCTCTTATTAAATTCTTTGATCTTGATGTTACGTATATTTCGTTTTGGTTTATAAGGTTTATTCCATAGATTATAGAATCTCTACCTTTTGTTACAGGGAATATTCTATGTCCATAGCTTCTTATCTCTTGTATTGATTTGGGTTCTGCACTATCTGCGTATATATGCTCTAATGCTCTGCTCTCAGTTATGAAATTACTTATATCTCTATTTAACATACCTTTTCTATAAAGCAGCTCATCAAATATGTAAGCATTATTCCATTTGTATAATCTAATATAAGTTGTAGGATCAACAGAATAACCAAAATCAAGACCTGCGCATAAAAGCCTTGCATCATCTGGTAATTTATCTATTGACTTCCAATCAGGGATACAAGCACCCTCTAAACTACCCACCTCTCCTAATCCATATACCTTCCACCAGTTTGCCCAATAAGTAGATGTCTTTGATTTTACTTTTGCTTTCTCTATTTCTTTTACGATCGTATCCGATAAGCTCTCATTATCTTTGTAAGTAAGTGTAATAAAGTCTGTATCTTCTTGTCCTATCAATTCCTTATCTACCCAAAATAAATTAGTTGGATTGTAGTCTAGCCATATATCACCAGATGTTCTAATTGCTAATTGTTGATATGATTCAAAGTTTATATTGTTGCACTCATTAAGAAATAAGTCTGATCTTCTTGCACCTCTTAGTTTATCTGGTTGATCTGTTGAAAAGAACTCTATATAACTACCTGTACTAAATTCGTATTTTAAAGTGCTTCTATTGAACTTTCTTTCATCGTACCGATGCGTACCCTTCATAATGCTTAGAAAGTCTTTTAAAGCACCTCTACGCAAGTGTGGGATGCTCTCTGCTACCACGCTTATTTCTTTGTATGGATTTTTGATTGCATAGTCAATAAGGATCATTAATATTGCAATAGTCTTACCTGCTGAACTACCACCTCTAATGATCTTGATTCTTTTGTCAAGTTTTCTTAATCTTTTTACTGCTTGTGTTTGCGTAAACATTAATCAATGAATAAAGGTACATCATCGTTTATATGTATATCTTTTGTTTCTTTTGGTCTGCCTACATAATAATTATAATAAAGCTGTACGTATTTATAATCTTTTTTCTTTAAACCTTCTTTCAATGCTTCATATGCCAATGGCTCTAATGGTTTAAGTTTTTCTATAAGTTGCAATTCTTCTGTCTTTGGTTTTCTACCAGCTCTACCCTTCGTGGAGTGTCCTCCGTTGTTTTTTCTACCATCCATAGAATTAATTTAAATTAATTAATTAATCTTTTCTATATCTATATATCGAATAATTTAATTAATTTTTGTTTGCTACTTATTTTGTGTCATTTTATCTACTTGCTTTGCAATCTTATCTACATCTTTATTATCGAGAAAGTTTACTTTATGTTTTATAAACTCTTTCTTTGCATCATTGTTTTTGAGTTTGATTGTAATGTCAAGTAACCACTCTTGTATTTTACTATTGTATTTTTTATGTGTTTCAAAACTTTTTATTGCGTGTAGTACTGTCGTATGATTGCCTGATCTTCCTTTGTCTTTAAATAGATTGCCTATTTGTTGTAGTGTCATCTTTTCGTATTTGTAAAGTATGAATGATAATAATGATCTTGCTTCTACTACTTCTCTCCTTCTAGTGTTTTCAAATACATCTACGTTTGCTACTTTATTTATTTGCTTTGCTATCTTTATTGCTTTATTCATAATATACCTTCTATTATATAATTATCTATATCTTGTCCTTCTATAAAAAACTTTTCAAATATTTCTATTGCTTCTTTTGTTTTTCGTTCCCCTTCCAAATAAAACTCCTCGCTACAATTCCATACACCAATATCAAGTGATCCTTTGTCTATAACTACAAACTTAAAATCTAAATGTGTTACGTTAAATAACTGACAATATATATAGCATTGTACATCGTAAGAATATTTTCTAGCTGAATACGGAAAGCCTTTTATATCTGTTGTGGTTTTTATATCTACTATTCCATTGTTTCTAAGTACATCTGCTTTTCCTCTAAATGGATAACCTTGTATTGTACCTATTGCAGGTATCTCAAACTCGCAATCTGTTATATATTTAAGTGCGTGTTCATTCTTAAAAAAAGCATCTGAGATCTTCTCAGCATTTTCTTTTTCTACTCTTGTATATACCTCACCATACTTTTCTTTTGCTTCTTTGTATGTCTTTGTGTTTTTAGAAGATACATTTACGAATATCTGTTCACTAAATTTGTCAGGTTCTAATATTGATAAGTGTACTAATCTACCATCTCTTAGTGCTTGAGTTTCTGGGCTACCATATTGCGTAACATACTTATATGTTTTTGGACTTGATAGTAATAGCTTTAATGATGAACTGCTAAGTGCTAACTTGTTAAGGTCTCCATAGTAAAAACTATCATCTACCATTTTTTTCAGCAATTCTTTTTTGCTGTAATTTTTTCCATCCAAAAGTTGTATCATCATTTTTTTCTTTTAAAATTAATTCAGTTTCAATACTGTTTGTGTATTTGTACATTTGGTTTATGCAACTTATAAACAAACCAATTTGTTTTTTTCTTTCAGGACTTGCTTTTTCAAAAGCACTTGCCATAGCACCTCCAATATAATTAAATGCTAATTCAAACTTTTGTTTTTCTTTTACATCCATAGTTTTAGAAATATATAGCCACCCATACATATAATAAATAATATAAATGCAAACTTTAAGGTTTGATAAGTAACTTCTGCTTTGTTTGGGTTTCTACCTTGATTGCTTCGATATTGTCTTTGTTTTTTCATACTTTTTTATTTTAAGATTATTTGGTTATGTTCGCCATGCGAACAAACCTTAAATTAAATTCAAGTTACAAGATTACTATTTTTTATCTTGTTCTCTAACGCTTAATTCCTCTAATATCCTACTTGAAGTCCTTATACAATTTCTAAGTTCTCCTTTAAGTTGTGAGGTTTTAATTGTTTTGATTTCTTTGTCAGTTAAATACATACTTGCAATATACAAATAATAATTGACAATATCTAATAACTATTCTTTGTGAACTATTGATGCCATATCTTCCGTGAGTAAATACACCTTTTTTAGTCTTTTTTTGTTTGACCATAATGTTGTGTCTGGGCAATACAATTCTTTTACTTCTGGCATCTCAAGATAGTTTATCCAATACAAATAAGTACCCTTCGGATCAGATACAAAATAAAGTTTTACTATTTCACTATCCATCTGCATTAGTTTGTCATACTTATATTTTTCTAATAGTTTTTCTTTATAGTATTTATTTCTAAACTTCATCTCCATAACGCATTTATGACCTTTAGGGGTTGTACCTATTGCATCATAGTGTTCAAATTTGCCTTCAGACCATTTTAGATTCCAATCTTCAAACTCATTTAAGAACTTTACTACTATTCTTTCAAACTTATTTATTGTCTCTAAACCCAATTTCGTATAATATATTTATATCTTGAATCCATTTATTCCAAACCTTTGGAGAGCATCCACAGGGTATATGAAAATTATGGTAA
>TARA_R100000231_G_scaffold78441_3_pt1 | contig 11845 bp, 20 predicted proteins | sample TARA_R100000231 | Tara Oceans TARA_R100000231 (sample SAMEA2620565) | marine metagenome | biome: marine biome (ENVO:00000447); feature: surface water layer (ENVO:00002042); material: "saline water (ENVO:00002010), including plankton (ENVO:xxxxxxxx)" | depth 5 m | reverse complement strand
ATGATAGAAATAATGTTAATGTTTGTACTAGCATTAGTAATCTATAATAGTAGTTTGTGGGAAAGTGGTGCTTGGGAAACTACTAAGTCTAGATGGGTATATTGGAGAGACAAATGAATATAGTTCATAAACTATTTAGTGAGGACATTGATAATATACATAAAGTTTTATTATCTGATGGAGTATGGTATGATGTAGTAGCACTTGATGTAGTAGGGCATTTTGGAGAAAAACCTCAATATTTTTCTTTGTCTACTCAAGTAGATGAGCCACATGAGGAACATGGAGTCAGTACAGTAAGTAGAAGAATATGTGGTAAAATCAGTGAAATAAAACTAATAGATGTGGAGTATTCATAATGAACGTACCAGACTTTATGAAATGGGCAGAGTCTATGCAAGAAGAAGAGAATAGACTCATGCTTGTAAAAGGAGAAGAGTACACTGTCTCCAATGAAGATAAGTTTAAGAACTTTAAAAGCATTGGAGAAAGAATGGAGTTAGATGCAGAACATGTTGCTTTGATCTATTTACTAAAGCACATGGACTCTATTAGGAATTATGTTCTTAATGGTAAAGAGGCTTCAGAAGAGCCTATAATCGGCAGGATACAGGATGCAAGAAACTATTTATTATTGTTGGGTGGAATAATTGCCGAAAGAAAAAACACGAAAACTTGATTCTATACAATGGGTTATTGATGCACTTGATAGCCCTATAATAGAAAAGAGATCACGAGAGAACCATAAAACTGATGAGATTAGGGCAGATGAATCTTTATTTTGGTGTCCTAAATGCAGAAGAAAGTGGAATATATTTGAGGGCGAAATGTGGAGTAGCCCAGATATGAAACTATGGGATGAGAAGATATGTCTAGATTGCGATTTCCCTGCAAGATAGAAAATGGAAATTTGGTTCTCCTAAACAGGGCAGAGTTTGATAGTGCTATCCTTAACCTTTCGGGAGAGTATTATCTTGAACTTCACGAAACTGGAGTTCGCTCTGCCCAACAGAACAATTATTATTGGAAGATTGTTCAGATTATAGCCGATGACTTAGGCTACACAACTCAAGAGATGCACTCAACAATCAAAGCACATTTCAATGTACAAAGTACTAAAACCCTATCTACTAAAGAGTTTGCTACATTTATAGAGCGTATAATTAGATGGTGTGCTGTAGACCTAAATATAGTCATACCTGATACTAAAACTCTTCTTCAATCTTAAAAGATATATTAAATACATCAGGAGCTATTTGACTCATTGATAATCCACTTTGAGCAAATCTAGCAAATATATAATCTGATTCAGCATTATTACCTTTACTATCACAGTCTTGAGTAAATATAAATGGTATATGACTGCCATGAGTATAATGCCATACATCACTTATAACAGTATCGTCTGATTGATTTTGTATATGATAGGTGCTAGGCATTACTTTATTGGAGTCTAAATAGCTAAAGTTCATATCATATGTAATTCTACCGCCATAAACTCCACGATCTTCATTCCCTGTATATGTATGAAATGGTGATTTATTAGTTGCTGATATGTATCGCTTACCATAACTAGATAAGTTAGAATATTTTTGACCACCCATAGATTCTTGTAAGTTTTGTTTATCAAATACAATATCTCTTTTCACATTTAAATCTGGACTTTGAGGCATGTCATAATATTCTCCAAATAATATACATCCTATAACTAAGTTATTACTTGTATCAAAAGCATCACTATTAGTCCCCTCAAATTGTATTCCAATATATGTATCAGTAAAATCATCAAATGTAAAGATAGTATGTCCATCAGCATCAGGTGTAATTACATTTGAGCTTATACCATCAGAATTTAAAATCTGCTCTACGTTAGTTATAGAAGTAGCACTCCCCATATCTATTGCTTGTACATGACCTTCCGTATCAGAAGATGCTATCTTAACTCTTGCTTTTGCTGAGAACATATTGTGATTTAATATAGCTATAAAATTAGTTTTATAAGAGCCAAAGTTTTGATCTGCTGATAAAAGAATATGATCAGTAGAATTATTGGCAGTATTAAATTTTACTTGATTTAATGGTCGCATATCAAATAATTCTGATACTGTACCACTATTCATTATTGTGCTTAATAAACCACTTCCACTATTTAAATAAAATTGGTTATTAGTAATTCCTCTTGTTAGTAAATAATTTACTCTATCTATATAAAATCTTGGTTTTCTTATGTTCATGTTTGCCATTTGTTCAAATCCTTAACTTAATTAGTTAAATGTTTAACTTTTTATGCTATTTCTCTAGCTTCAAATTTTAATACTCCCCTTGACCTAGATAAAGAAGTAATCATAAATATTACATTTGTAAAAGATTTACCAAATGCTTTTTCAGGATACATATCGCTAAAAGAAACTGTATCTCCTATATCAATTTGATAAAACTTAGGGTTAATTACTGTTCCTGATACGTTAATTTTAATATCCCCAAATATATTATCATAGTATGAATAAAAATTATCATTAGGATTAGAAGTTGGAGAGCTAGGTATTTCAGGTGATGAGTACGCATCTAAATTAACTTCTACAATATTTTCCTTTGAATTAATACCATAATTAGTTCTTGTAGTAGAATTTGAAGAAGATGACCTAAATATATATCCATCCTCTGCTGGATGTTTTTGATAATTTATATTCATTTTAGATAATAAAGAATCGTAACCATCAGGTTCTATTTTTACTCCTTTTAAATCATTTTTAGTAATAGTATGGTCTGTTGATGAATACGAGTCTTTAATAAAAATATACTGAGGCTTTGATGAATCTCCATTTTTATATCTAAATATAAACCCACCTTCATATTGTAATTTTTCTAATTCTTTTTTAAGTTCTACAGGTTTAAGTTTCCAGTATCTTACCTTCCAATCTTTAGTTGAATCTAAATCAGACCACCCCTCAATTGTATTTATATTAGATGCATCTAATCCTACAAATCTATTTAGCAAATCTAAATGAGCTTCATGTATCTCTGTAATATTATTACCTGATAAAGCAGTAATTCCATGCTGTAATCCATTTGCACCACAATAATAATGTTCTTCATTCATTACTTTTTCTAAATCTTGTTCTTTTGCTTTTTCTTCTGTATCTGCATCATTAGTTTTTTTATAAAGATGACCTTTTGTTTCATCATATTCATTAGACTTACCACCTGGTATAGCAGGAAAAAGTTTTGGTAAGGCTTGTCTATAATACATTTGCAATCCAACTATAGACATTGTCTTATCAATTGCTCCTGCATGAACAGCACTTGTTACTTTTAATAATAATTCATCTGCACCCATACATCCATCTAAACTAGCTTGAGAGTTATTTGCTGGTTCATTAAACTCTATTACACCAGTTGGTGTAGTTCCAAAAGAAATACCTGTTGATGTGCTATGATTATATGCTCTTTGCTGGTCTGGATTTACTAACTCATCACTAATACTATTAAATTGATTTGATAAAAAATCTATTGTAAATATTTGAGGCGGTGTGATGCTACCACCTCCTGATTTAGATAATTTAACCCAAATTAAAGCTCCATCTATAAACTCTAAAGAAAAATCTTTTTTAGGTGTGACCATTAAGGCAAAAGCAGTATCTACGCCATCAAAAAAATGACTAGCACCATTATTAAAATCTATTCCATTGCCAACATTAAATTGAAACATTTTTTGTTGATTACTAAAGGTTGTAACGCTGATTTCTTTATCAGATGGTGCAGTCATAATATAACCTTCAAATTCAGCACCATAAGCATTACTACCATCATTATATAATATTCTAGAGCCTAATATATTTAATCCACTATTATCTATATTTTGTTTTGTAACAGAATCTACTCTATTAGAGCTATCTGTAAATGCTTGTTTTGCTAATCTAAGTGGTAAAAATTGATTAAAACCTATATATTTATGTATAAAAGCACTATCACTAGCAGAATAAGCTCTTGGCATTAATGAGTATATTTTATCTGTCGAAGAATACAAAACAGGAACAGGAAATACAGAGCCATGAACAGCGTAAGCTCTATTAGCTGTATTTGCATTTAAAGAAGAACTATAGTCTCCATATACTACAGGCTCAAATACATTATGCTCTGGATGTTTATTTTGAGGAAATGAAATAAAATCCCAAGGTCTTTGAGAAACTAACGATAATGTAATCTCATCTCCATTTGTTTCTATATTAATTAATCTAAATACTGCTATTATTACAGGAGTATCATTGTTAATTTTAGAATATACTTTTACAGTTCTATTTATGTAATAATTACTACCACCAAAAAACTCCTCAGATATGTTAGTTCCTTTATGTTTAAAATCTGGAATTATAATGTTAATATTATTTGATTTTGATGTAGATGTTTTTAAATCTATAGACTCTCTTATGCTTGGATTATTTTTAATTACACCATGATAAAAATTATTATTATAAGTTACATCGTGAAAAGATAAATATAGATTAGCACCAGACTGATTGTGAAAATCAAATAACCAATTTTCTACAATATTAGATTGTCTTAGATTATTAAATTCTGTAATAGGCATTATGCAAGACCTTGATTAACTGTTCTATTTATTTCAGGCATTAGTGTATCTCTTACAAATTCTTCATTACCGATCATATTGCCTTGGATATTAATTGTAACTCCTGCATTACCTGTCCTATTCATCCTAGCGAGATTATTTATTCCAATAGATTCTACAGCATTACGAGACATTACAAATTCTCCTGCTTGTGCCATAATAGGCACATTATCTTCACCTTGCACTACACCGCCTGTAGCAAATCTTTGTATTGTTTTATCATCTCTAATATATCCACCTGTGTGTGCAAATAAAAATTTTGCAAATGAACCTAATGAAACACTAGGTGCAAACATACTCATCAAAGCATATGTACCTGCTTTTGCAATTAATTGCGATGCTATTGCTTTTAAACTATTAACTACAGCATCTCCAAAGTTTTGACCATGTAGTGTTGCTTGAGCAAATGCGTTAGATAATAACTGAGTTCCTTTTAATACTGTAAGTTGTTCTGCATTTAAAAAACTAAAATTTTGATTTGTTAATGCAATATCACTTGCTAATTTAGGAACTACCTCTGATTGTTTAACTAAATTATCTGTTACTGTATTTTGAATGCCTGACTCAATTAATCCAGCTTCATTTAATTTGTTTTTTCCAAATATTAAATTATTATATAATCCTAGCTCCATATCTAAATTTTGAATAACAGTTTTAGTTCTTTCTATTTCATCATCTAATGCTTGTGTTGATCTTCCTGAAGTATTTTTTATTATTATCCCTTTTTGTTTTTCTAAATTTAATATATTGTCTTGTAAACTAGCTCTAAAAGATAATTTTTCAGCTAATTTCTCTTCTCTTGTTTGCTCTTCATTATTAGCTCCACTAACAGTATCTGCTATTGCTGATAGGTTATTAGCTAGTGTTGTTGTAACTGGATTTAATTTTTTCCCTATAAAAGTTGCTAAATTTGCTGTAGATGAAGATAATCTATCAAATGCATCTTGCGTAGACTCTGTTTCTTTCCCTAAAGAATCTGCTTTAGCTCTGGCAGATTCCATAGTAGCAGTTAAAAATGCTTGTTTTCTCTCAGCATCTGTAAGATTACTAACCGATTTATTTAATTTTTCAGCATAAGATGCATATGCTTCATCAGATTTTACAATAATACCAATGTTATCTAACATTAATCTTGATTGTCTACCTATACCTGTAATAAGTGATTCAACAGATGATGCTGTGTCTCTACCTAATGCTCTACCAAGTCTTTGTGCAATATCAAACATTTCAGCCATTTCATCAGAGTTTTTACTAACTCCAAGTATCATAGCATTATTAGCTTGTTGAAATAAATCAAACTCAGACATTGTTCCATCTGTAGCTTCTCTTAATTTTTGAAAAGCTACTGAAGATTCTTCAGTTCCTCCAGATAAGGTATTAAAAGCCCTATTCATAGACTCTACCTTTGCACTTTGCACTGCAAACTTAGCTACTTGCCTAATTCCTAAACCCATTGCAAAGTTAAATAGCAATAACCTTGATCTTAGTACAGCAAAAGTTCCCCCAAGTATTCTTGTATTTACTTCTGCTTTTTTAACTTCGGTGTTATATTTTTTTTGTGTTCTAGTATTGTGAACATTTTGTCTAGACAGTTGAGACTGAGTGTTGGTAAGAGATTTAGATGCTCTATCTAATGCTTTAATAGCATTAACTAATCGTTTATCACTATCAGGTATAAATTTTATTCTAACTTCGTTTGCCATTTTTCATAGCCTCTGCTTTCTTACGCTCTATTATATTTTTAATTAAAAAACTTTTTTCTACCCATTTAAATGGTTGTTCCCCATAAGAACCTTTATATGGACTAATACCAAATTGTTCGGAATATACATATCTTGAAATGTCTTTTTGTGCTTGATTATCAACTAATACATTTAAACAAGCAAAAAAGGGTAATTGCTTTACTACAGCTTCAGCTATGTTAAAACTACTACCCTCTTTATTAGTTTGTTTAACTTCGTCAATTAAAAGCTCTATAACTTCTTTAACATCACTATCTGATGTAAAAGTACGAGTTTGATACTTCCCATCGATTAAGATAGGAATACGAGCCTTATAAGGATATGTATGGTGCATACAACCCCCACATTGATTGGTTACATGTATATTGTACTCTAATGTGAGGGCATCTATTCCCCCAAGCGTTGATAGTCCTGTATAGCAACTGATAACTCATTTTTATCATCATCATTTAAAGACTTAATGAAGTTATCATCAGCACCTTCTGCACCTCTACGAATCCAAGCTGTTCTAGCTTTTGAGAGATTTTTAATTGTAACTAAATTATCTCCATCGTATTTCATTTCAGGTACATCATTACAAAAATCAATATCATCAACTGACATTTCTTTTATCTTAACTTCTTTACCACTGCTTAGCTTAATGTCTTTCATTATGAAGTCTCTATCTGTACAATCGGATTGGTATCTGATGCATCATCATAGAATGCTCTATATGAAAATTCTTGTTTCCAACCTTCATCTGCTAAATCTGTAGATATGCTTTCTACCATAACTTTAGGAGCAGTTACTTCAAATGTAGAGTCTCCCACATTTAATTCAATACCTGTGCTAGTATTAGTAGCAATATCTGCTGAGTTTTTATCTCTTTTACACCCTAAAGTCCCTGTAACTTCATAAGCACCTATAGAATATCCATAAGGTGCAAATTCTGCACCAGATTGATAGCTAACTCTATTAACAGGTCTTGATATGTTAAGAGAAAAATCATTAATTAATACATCTTTACCACCTAATGAGTTAATACTAATATCATGTGCATTAAATACTACACCTGATACATCTGTAATATTACTTCCAGTTGGAGTTAGTGTGCTTTCTACTGGGATATATCCAGTTACAAAAGTAGCTACACAACTTAATGCACCCCCATCCGTACCTATACCATAAGATAGCTCCATACTTGTACACATTGCACTTTTATAATGAATATCTTGCTCTCCATTTGATGTACCTACATCTGAACCACCATTTTTAAATAAAATTGTAACAGGTACTGCATTAGCAACACCATCTCTAAATGAAACAGTAGCTGGAGAAGAGCCTAGTAGTCTATTATCTGCATCATCATCTTCAAATAATGCTCCGCAAATTCTATTAATAACTCCAGCAGTACCGTGCATTGTAAGAGATATTTCAAACATCTGCTCAGTTCTATTATGCTTTGCTCCTGATTGCTGTTGTCCAAATGAGTTAGCTCTTTGTGGAGCTACTCCTAAAGGAGCTTGTTTATCTGCTATAGAATAATCTACTACAGGTAATTTTTTCCAAGTCCCACCAGCTAATGTAGCAGTACCTAATGTTATTTCATCTCCTATAAATACTTCTACATCACTTTTTGTTTGAAATTTACTATCTATCGCCATCTTTTTTCTCCTTACCTGATCCTTGTAGATATTCTAATAATTCTTTTGGTGGATCACATTCAACGGATTCACCTGCCATTAATCTTAAATGCTTACTAGCACTGCCAAATGATATATAATTTTTATCAGATGGTAGTTTCTTGTAAGACTCTTTTGCTTTGTATTTCATACTATTCCCTAACTTTTTAGTTTCTTCATAGTTATCCTAAGTTACCTAAATAATACCCTCGCCATTCCCAACGCATAACATTCAATCCTTCTATTTCTGATTCTTCTTCAGTCTTTTCGTTTATTCTGCAAGTCTCTAATCTGCCATTATAGAAAGTATTTCCTGCTCCTTTTACGTTGTTTTGAAATAAGGCTTCTATGTGAGACACTTGTCTTAGAATATGTTCCCAAGTGTCTTTTTTTACTGTTTTTTCTTTAAATGTATAAGACACATCTACAATGTAGTCTCGTACTTCACTTAAATTTGTTAATTCTATTAAATCTGTGCCTACAGGATTAAGTCTTATAGACTGGTTTCCCATGTCTTTAAAATCGCCTGTATATATAGGAATGCTACCAGCAAACTCCGTATTAAGGAAAGAGCGAATAGTATCTAATATTTTATCATCCCATATATTGACAAATGTTATCATCTACGAGTCATCCTTATTGAGTAAGGCATACCTGTATCATCTACGGATTCATTCTTACCAAAAAACTCTATTTCCCATTTGTCATTTAAAGTAGCTGTATCTCCTGTATCTCCTGCAAATCTAATATCTACATTACCTACAAGCTCTTGATACTGACCGTTAATAGTATCTTCATAGTCAGCAGTTGCTCCATTATTCATTCTCTCAGAGCCTAAATTATTTGTGTCTCTTTTCCATACAGAATATTTAGCTGTACCTAAAGCACCACCTGTAGTAATCTTTACACCTACTACATCGTATATTCCTGTATAATGACCTCTAGTGTCTACTAGATTTACATTACCACTTACAGCAACTTGTCTAATAACTCCTTTACTAGAGTCTCCAGATACCTGCCATGATAACTTAGTTGAGCCTTCATTTAATGATTGTATGTTTCTATCTGCCTCTTCAAATAAAGCATTTGCTATTTCAGAAGTAGGATCGTTAGCTCTAATTAAAAAAGAACAAGCTAATAATGCTGTTGTTCTTACAATCATATAGTCATAGTTACCATCTTTATCTTTGAATTGTTTTCGGGGCAACCTGCCATCTAACCTAGAATCAAGGTATTTTTCAGCATTGGAGATATATCGTGTTCTTAACACATCCCAATCATCACCGCTTTCCATAAGCATATCATTGGGATTTGTAGCATCATTATAGTAGTACACTGCATCGCTTGAACTATCGTAGTACCACTTATTATTAGCATTTACATTAGATGCACTAGATTCATTTGCCCCTAAATTTTTTCCATTAGCAAATAACTGCGTTACTAATCCCACATCATTAGCTATATACCTACTACCAGCATCTACAGTAAAACCATATAATACTGTTTTAGTATCAAACTCATCTATTGATGGGAATATGTCTTTTAAATCTCTATTTGTACAATATGCCATAGTGTTCCTATATTACTATCTTATCTATTTTAATACAATAAAAAAGTTAAACCTTTAACTTTTTAATTCCACATGTACAAGATCATCGAAGTTATTATCCTTAGTTTGCCCATCACTATCCCAATCACATCCAACCCTAACTGGTATCTTCATAACATGGGCAATACCTCTAATCATGCCACACATATAATGAAATGTATCTCTATCTTCCCAATCAATAGGATAGGGGGCAAGGTCTACTGCCTTACCATCAATATGCTTTGAATATTTCGTCTTACTAGCACCTTTAGCAACTAACTCATCTTGTCTTTCTTGCGACCTTACCCCTTCAATAATAGTAACATCCATTATCTTGATAAGCTCATTTAAGATAAATATTAACTCTGGCTTTACACCCTTGAGTCTTTTTCTTGACCTCTTACCAAATCTGTACATTACTTTTTCTTTTTTTTCTTTTTCATAAAATTAGGCATTTTATTTTTCTTTTTTGATGGTCTACCTCTTTTAGAACCATACGTTCCTTTTCCTCTTGGCATTACGATCTCCTTACTTTTCTTGCTACTTTCTTGGTGTATTTAGCTCTTTGCTTACCCCTTTTAGTAGCTTGTCTTTTTTTACGATTTGTGTATGCTTTTTGACTTTTAGTCAAAGAGTCTCTTACTTTTTTAGGTAAATACCTACCTCTTTTAGCACGAGGCTTTTTGGAATCACCTTTTGTTACATATCCCCATTTTTGCTTAGTCCATTTAGATAGTGAATTTTTAGATGACTTTCTACCACGATAACCACCACCAGCCTTTTTATATCTAGCTGTAGCAATTTGAGCTTTACGAGCAGACCATTGCCCTCTTCTACCGCCCTTATTACCTGCTTTTACTCTAGCAACAATGCGTTTCCATAATGCTGGTTTTGTTTTCTTAGCACTAGCCATTACCACTTAACCTTATTTGCCCAGTAAGCTCCAGACATTTTACCTCTAGCAATGTTTCTACGATGCCTAGCTTTAAATGACCTACGCTTTGCTTTCATTCTTGCAGACTCACCTTTTTTAGGTTTACCTGCTGTTTTAGCTCCTTTTTGCCCAAAGCGTATAAGTTTAACCTTACTGCCTACTTTAGCAAGAACCACATGAGATTTGGTTCTATGACTAGGTGTTCTTTTTGGTTTATTATAACCACTAAGCCCATATCTAGCTAATCGGGGATCTCTTTTGTTTCTCCTTTTTTTAGGCATTACTTACCTCTAAATAAACCCTCTACTATATCTGCTACTAAATCAACGCACTTTTCAAAAAAAATTTGTTCTTTTTCTTCAGATACAAAAGGGATGTCAATTTTATCATTAATTTTACTAGCTAGTTCATCTTGGAACTCTTCAGACTGTACCCAAGCAACTGCTTTATCTTTGAATTGATCAGCTTGAGATTCAGCTACTGCTAACATTATTTTTTTAAAGTCCATAATATTTCCTTATTTAGTTTTTACCATTTAATCTACTTATAATGCCCTTGATTTCAGATACTTGATTATCTAGGTCATTAATTTCTTTTGTAATACCATCAAACTTTCTGTCTAGCTTATCATCTGATTTATTCCATCTGTTAATTAGTTTGATTACAATGTTTTCTATATTTTCTAAATTTTCACTTTGCCCTTTGTTTTCTACTTCTAACTCTTTTAATGCCTCAGCTTGTTCGTTTCCCCTTTTATTCATCGAATAAACCATGAACATAAACATCGCTCCTACTGCACCAATCATACCAGCTTCTGAATATATTGCTAGAAAATCCATTATTTTTTTCTCCGCACTTCTCTGTTAATAAAGTAATTATGATTAAAGTCATCTTCAGTGAGGACTATTTTCGTCTCTTCTTTTTTCCCCAAGACAAAGGGTTTAAGTTTAGTTCTGTTTCGTACCATTCTAATTGTTCTTGCATTTTAGTTATTTTGACTTCTTCCTCCTCTATGTGTTTTTCTACAAGTTCTGCAATGCTGGAATTAGCAGACTCCATTCTTCGCTCAAGATCTGCAATTCTGTTTTCAATGCGTAGGTAGCCCATAACAACGAACCCAACTCCCACGACAATTTGCATAAGCCACTTAATGTTAAGACTAATACGAAAGTTATCATCAAGTTTTGTAACTCCATATGACCTGTATGTCTTTTCATCACTCACGGTTTATAATACTTATAAAAATCTTTTATGTTTTCTGAATCAACTACGACAAGTATGGGAGATACGATA
>TARA_R100000231_G_scaffold26357_1_pt1 | contig 11877 bp, 15 predicted proteins | sample TARA_R100000231 | Tara Oceans TARA_R100000231 (sample SAMEA2620565) | marine metagenome | biome: marine biome (ENVO:00000447); feature: surface water layer (ENVO:00002042); material: "saline water (ENVO:00002010), including plankton (ENVO:xxxxxxxx)" | depth 5 m | reverse complement strand
GCTAATCTCGCCCTCGCCCACGACTCTGGGGTTTGGTTTGGTCTTGAACCAGAACTAAAATAAGCACCACGTCCCTTATCAAGAATTAAATCAATTCCTTTTTGTTTTATAATATTTTTATTGATAAATTTATCATCTGTAATTTTAGTTCCGTATTTTTTTTCAAACGCTACTACATGTTTAGATCTACGAGATTTAAAACTTTCCACTTTAGGTCTCACTTTACCTTCTCGTATACTTTTTTCTTGTTTTTTTCTATCTGCTGGTGTTAGTGAAGAAGGTGTATATTGTTTTGGTAATTTTCTCTTCTTATCCATTTATAATAATGTTAGATTAAATTTTTTAACATAATCTTTTATACTTGATTCACGAGTTGGTTTATTCCACAAGATCCAACGACTTAATGCCCCTGCTGATTTATAGTCGTTCCAATCCTCACGAACTCGATGTCTGGCTAGATATTTTTGTTTTTCTATATTTGCTCTATAAGCACTTTCTTTAGAATAGATAGTAAAGTCTTTATTACCTTCTGATCCAAAATTAGTGGTTTTAATTTTTTTGTTGCCTTCATAAAAAATCGCTGTTAATTTTTTGCCTTTTGCTTTAGATTTCTTAATTAATACTGAAACCATTATATTATAGAGAGAATTTATTTTGGTGAATATAAAATAGTAGTTAAGACCTGTTCTAAATTTTCGTTAATATCTTGTTTGACTAACCACTTTAAATAATCATGAGGACAATTACATAACATAAAATTTTTATATTTTCCAAATTCTAATACTGTTTGTGGGGTGTATTCTACATCTGGGGATAATTTAAATATTGCTTCTTTAAGATTATCCTTTGTGCTAGAATCATTATATAACCATCTTAAATAATCTAAAGGCAGATCCTCTAGTTTAGATCCTTTATATTTTCCAAACGGCAGGACATAATCTAAAGTTACTTCTTGCTGTTTGTATCCTAAAAATTTTCCGCACTCTTTACATTCTTCCCTCAGGTGTTTCGTGCCGTTTTTAAAAGTTTGTATCTTTTGTATTTTTTCCATTTCGCTACAATTACAATCGTCAAAATAACATTTCATTTTTATATATTTAGATAATATTTATTTCTTAAGTCCCTTTATTAAAGTTTATATATTTAAATATTTATCGCTAATATCAACACCAATATAATTTCTTTTTAATCTATTAGCAATATTACCATTATTCTTACTACAACAAGTCATATCAAGTATTTTATCATTTTCATTACTATAAGTCAATATCATTCGTTCTGTTATTTTATCATGAATACTTTTAGGGGTCTTTTTCTGTAATATTCTTGTAAATGATCCTAAAAATGTAGTTGGATATTTACCTTTTTGTTTGCTCTTGTTAGGTTTCTGGTTTCCATAATATAAATCACCTTCATATTTATTAGTTCGGTCATAATTTATAGATTCATTTCCAATCATTTGGGGATTGTAAGTATGTTTATTTTTATAATATACTAGTATTTCTTCGACTTGTCTTAATGGTTGTTTTTTCGCTTGAAAGAAATTAGTTGGGTTATTTTTTATCCATACATAATTATATTTTGGTTTTCGGATTCTTATTAAGTCATAAGTAAAAGGTATCGCTGTATGTAACAAAATTACACCATTTGGTTTTAATACTCTATCCATTTCTACAAATAAATAATCCCATCTTAAATCATCATCCCATTTTTTTTTTGTTGTAGCAAAAGGCGGATTTGTATATATTAGATCTATACTATTATCATCAATAGTTTTTATTACTTCATGTATATCACCTATTATATAATCTTGTCTCATAATATTACTTAAGATTAAATACTCATAAAAAGTTTAACTGCCTTCTTCATGGTTGTGGCCTTGGATCGCCCCTTAACATTATTCATTTTAAGAACCTTCTTTAACCACGCAAGGTCTTTACATGTAGACCAGTCCTGAGAGTCAATATCCAAATCTTCGTTGATAAGCAGTTGGCGTAGGTGATGTTCTTCACCAACTACATTAAGAGACTGGATAGTCCTGCCTACAACTTCCACGCCACAGCGATCAGGATTATAGTCTTGTTTCCAAATAAAAAAGAAGCCATTATCGTCGTGTGAATTCTTTTCAGCTTCTGTATAGATACGACCCCATGAAGGCTTTTCAAGGTATTCAAGTGCGTGATTTTTTGGTGTATGCTGGATAAGACTCTTACTTCTTCCACAGACACAATTACAATAATTACGAGTCTTAATATCATTAAGTAGATCAGTAGGTAGAGGGTTAATCCAAGTCGCCGGTGGCTGGTAGATAGGGTTAGAGTTCAATTCTTCAATTGTAAGATAAGTCATTTGTTATTATATATGTTAGGATATTTATCTTTAAGTGGTAAAAAATAAAATAAGTTAAATATATATAACTTATGGAAGTTCAAGCGATAAGAGTAAATAAATTAATCCCTAAAAAAGAAGCAGATTTGATGGTAAAAAAATTAGGATTTAAAACAAACATTAAACCTAATCCACAATATAAAAATTTTCATAGTTACAGACAAATACAACCTAAAGAATTCATAAAAGATTCCTTTAGAATGAAGACACTAAAAAGGAGAGGACAAACAAAGCTCATAATGGTCGTTCTAGGGAGGAGAAAAAAATAGAGTTTACATGATTATTATATTATTATAATATATATGCCTTTTAAAATAGAGAAAAGTGGATCTAAATTTAAATTATTTAACATACATAAAAAAGAATATGTTAAAAAAGAATTTAATAGTAGAGAAGGTGCTATAGGGTTTGGTAAAAACGCTATAAGATTCAGAGAAAAGAAAAAGTCTAAAATTGTTGGTAATAAAATATTACCAGTATAATAAATGGATTTTACTAAAAATATCTGTAATATTATTTTTAATTTTTTTTGGCGTTTCTATCCATATCATAATCAAGATTACTATCTTGATAGAAACGACCTTTATGGAGTATGGTAAATAGCAGTAATTTGATTTACGGTGTAAGAGTTAGACCCTGATGTGTTTGTGATGCGTAAGCCTCTATGTCTTGCTACACCATCAACCATGGTAACAGCAAAATCATCATTACCACTAGCGAACTGTTGGGCTGAGGATACGAATAACGAACCTGATGAGCCACCTACTAGCTCGTTAATAGTCAATTGTGGAGCAGTCCCAACACCTTCTATTATATAGGTTACATCACCTAAGCCATCTACATCTAACTGAGAAAAAGTCGCACCACCTACAGTCCCATTTGTAAAATCTTGAAAACTAAAACCACCACTACCGATCACAGCAGAGCCACCAGTATATAAAACCTCAGGAGAGGCGGTAGTCCTACTTGGTTGGGATACTACATCGACTTGGACTTCTGATCCACTTACGCAACCTGCTAAAGATGCGGTTGAAGTGTCTATAGTGCCTAAATGTGCTTCTGCGGCTGCTAATGTTGTTTGTGTTGCTACTTTACCATCTATACTAGTTAAAGTAGTGTTACCTGATGTTTGTAGTGTGCTAGTTGCTTTAGTGGTATCACTATTTGCGACAATATCTATTTGGAGATTTCCTGAAGTATCCATGGCTGCTAATCTAGCGACACCCCCACTATCTCTACCTATCATAGCTGTTCCAGTTCCTGTTGCGGCTAAAGACGCCCCCCCAGCAAACTGAGTCCCACCACCTCCACCGCCTCCACTTGTTTCTACGACCCCATTAGCATCAACTTTAATTTGGACTTGAGATCCACTATTATTACCCATACATCTCGCCTCTTGTGTCCCATCTGTTAGGGTAGCATTTGTAGCCGCTCCAGTAGGTAGAGCAGATGTGATTACATCTGTTTGAAGTTTATTAGATGACACAGTTGATTGAATACTTGATAAATTATTTTCTATATTACCTTGGTGTGCCTCTATGTCTGCTAGTGTGGTTTCGCTAGCTGCGTTAGTAGGTAAAGCAGAACTGACGATATCTACTTGAAGTTTATTAGATGACACAGTTGATTGAATACTTGATAAATTATTTTCTATATTACCTTGGTGTGCCTCTATGTCTGTGAGAGTAGTAATCATAGTGTCTTGCTTTGCTTCAGTCGATACACCACTAATAGTAGTTGTTACTGTCCCACTAACTTCCTGAACGCCGTTAGAATCTACTTTTAATGCTCGTGCTGTTGATCCACCTTCTAAACCTAATGCTATAACACCTGCCCCACTACCATGACCGGCACTACCTATAGTTGCGATAGCTACACCACTATTTACATCTACGGATAACCTTCCATTACCATCAACTCTTAATTGCTTTTGTGATCCAGTTTTTGTTCCGTCTTCTGAACCCATAACTTTAGAGACTTGCGTTCCATCAGTTAACGTTGCTTCTTTGGCTAAACCACTACTATCTAATTCTAGTGTTGCTTCTATATTTAATTTTCCTTCTGTATCACAAGTAAGTCTGCGCCATTTTCCACCTTGAGTAGCTGAATCATAACCATATAAACCTACATTTTGTGCGGTAAATTTTACCTCATCTTGAGTCGAAGAAACTTTATTATTTAGAGTATCCATGTTTTATAATAATAACATATATTTTTTTACTGAATTATTACATTAATTTCACCTTGTCCGAACATATCAATAGCCGAATAGTCATTATTTACTATACGTGCTTTTATATTTCTTATTGATAAAGGTTTTTCGTTCATAAGATCTAAAAATACGGGGTATGGGGGTGAATAATCTAACTCACCATTTAAATTAGTGTTAGGCACAATCGCTAGGATATTTTCTCTTTGTTCTCGTAGACTATCGTAACTATCAACATTAAGATTTAAGAATTGTATAAGAAAACTATTAACATCTAAACCAGTAGTAAATACTTGATCTGCTACTAAATTTAATTCATCTGTTGCTTTTTCAAACCCAGCGGCTGGTATTCTTCTATTTAAATATCCTAAATAAGAGGATACTATTGAACTTTCAAAAAGCACAAAATTATCAGTTTCAGGTATTGGATTTGCTGGTTGTGGGGGGGCTGCTAATCCACCATCATCTACAGAACTTGAATCAGATAAAGGTTGCCCAATCCAAGGACTTGGAGTCCAACGAACAGCATTAACCGTAGCGTTTGCTCTATTACCAATAAAAACCATACATGGGTAGAGATCTTCATTATTGTAAGCGAATTCCGCTAGAGTTGTTTTTGTAGCGGCCGCACCTTGATAAACATTTAACTTAACTTTATTACCATCTATAGTAACTTCTAAGAAATCATTATCTAAATAACCAGCAGCTGTAGGTATAACTGGTGTGCTTGGTGTTGTAGCACTTAAAGTTCTTACGCCATCTAATACGGTGTAGTATTGTAAAACACCACCATTATTAGTAGCATAAATAGCAAAATTTAAGTTTCTTTCTTCAAATTGGTCTGGATCTACTGGGTCTTTTGTTAATCCCCAATAAAATCCACTTGTATTTATATCGCCCCCATTACCAAGTCTACCTATTCTACAACGCCATACACCATTACCTTTAGATAGAGGACTATTATTTAAAGAGCAAGTGGTAAAATCTAAACCACCTGGCTGACCGTCGGTTTTTCCCCATGTTCCATTATTAGTAGTAGCCCTGAAGACGTTATTAAACTCAAATGTCTCACTATATTCCCCACGAGGTTGAATTTTATAAGCTATGTTAACATTAGAAGCGTGTGCTTGATCTTGAAAGACATTCCATTCTAAACCAATAATTTTATTTAATCCTGCTTCCCACCTAGCGTCATCGTTTAATTTATCTGTTATATCTTTTAATAGTTGTCCCGCATTAGCAGGAGTGTAATCAAAATTTCTTAAATTTGTTTGTCTTAAATAACCGTCTTTAATCTGGTAAGTAATTCCATTATTATCATTATCAATATTGATATTTCCACCGCCTAGATTCGCAGAGCAAGATTGTAAAGCGATTGAACTATTTTCCTTAATATTTATACCATCATTAAAATTACAGTCAAAGACACCATTTGGATTCTCACTAGTTAATCTTACAAGTTTCATTATAGATATAACAAAGATAAAAATAATAATATAAGTTTATTATATAATGGATGAATTCAAAAACTATTATAGGATAATAGAAGAAAAATTAGCAAATAAAGATTTTAGTAACGATATGGAGGTAGTAGAGAAAGAAAAGAAAAAACCTAAAAAGAGATTGAATCAAATATTTTTTGGTGTGCCTACTTCCAAGTCGAAATCATCAAAGAAAAACGTGAACTAGTATTTATGTGTCTTATTTCACCGCCTTCATTTGCTTCCTCGTTAGTCCATACTATAGAATATTCCCAAGGATTGTCGCATGGATCTGGTATAAAACTTACTAATAAATATATTATGGTCTCATTATCAGTAAGGATTGTGTCTTTTTTAAAATATTCTTTATAATCAGTAAGGGACATGATCCAATTTTCAGTATTTAGTAAATAGGAATTCATATACAAATAGTCTAGATATTATTACAGAATTTTTTTCTAAGTATTATGTATAAATGCCTAAGAAAAAAAAAGAATTATTTGACGACGAAGAACCAGAAACAGTAGAGACAGCGAAGAAAGCTAAACCAGAAAAGAAGAAAAGAGAACTTACAGAAGAACAGAGAGAAAGACTAAAAGAACAACTTGCTAGAGGAAGAGAAACCGCTAGAAAAAATCGGCAGAAAAACGCCTTAGTTAAGAAGATAAAAAAAAAAGAATCAGAAGAAGAAAAAGACAAGATCATAGCTAAGAGTGTATTAAAAAAAAAGGACAACGAAGAAGAATTTAATATGATGAAAGGTGAGATTAACGAATTGAAAGAATTAATTAAGAGCATGAAAGAAGAAAAAAAAGCAAGACCCAAAACCCCAGAACTACCTAAAGAAACACCAGCACCTAAACCAGTAGAAACATCAGAACCTATTGTAGCAAAAACAGAAGAAAAAGCACAGGATGCCCAACCACCACCAAAACCTACACCACCACCACCACCTAAAGTAATTAAGATTTTCAATACATCACGTAGAAAAAAGAATAGTTTTATGTAGGGGGACTTTTGATTAAACTTTTCTTAAAAGTTTCCTTGACCCCCTCTTCCTTTTAGGAAAAGTGTTATTTAGTATTTTACCTTTTCAAAATCATGATTGAAGTAAATATGAGGTTCACTAAAATTTATAATTAATTTACCAAAGGGATCACTATTAGTAGTATCTCTATACATTTTCATAAATGCTTTTTTACCTTCTTTCAAGTAGTTGTGATCTGCTTCTACTAGTTCTAATTGTTTGTTACTAGATTTACCAAGTATAATACCTGACGCATTTTCTCTTAGAGATGTCCCCACACTTGAATACTTCTGACTAATAATCACGGTGCTGATATTATATTTTCTACCATTAAAAAAGATTCTTCTAATACCATCATCCTTTTTACCACTTTTAAAAGTGTCCGCAAACGCTAAGTCATCGAAGATTATAAGTGAGTTTAATTTTTTAGGATCTCTTACGCCTTCTTCTACATTCTCGTTAAAATTATCTACCAACATATCGTAAACAATATTTAAAGTATCATTATTAAAACCATCAAATAAATTACTATCTGGGATATCGAGTTCTTCAATAATTGTTCTCATTTTTCTATCTCCATGTAACGATCCTGTGAAAATAAAGATATTCTCAGGCAAAAAATCACCCTTATAGAATTCATCTCTTAATAAAAGATTACCTAGCAAATTAGATTTACCTTCACCAGTTTTAGAAATTATAAGTAGTCTCATAGGAAGATTAAATAAACCTTTCTTTTTAGTAGTGAAATTGTCGCTATCGTCCTTCATTTTTAGAATCTTTAACTTATTTTTATCCATACTTATTATATATTAATGAAATAAAATTTTTTCTACTATATACTTATACACATGGAACAAAATTTAAATCAAGATGCCGACAGCTATGCCTCAGCATTAGCAGCTTATAATAGTGGTTTAGCCAGTTTAAGAGCCCAACAACAGGAAGCAAAAGAGGAGGCAGAAAAACAAGATACACCTGTTGATACAGCATTAGAATTAATAGGAGGCGAACTAGCAAGAAAACCTTTAGAAAGACTAGCAGACAAAGCGGTAGGTGATGTAGCACGTAGAGCAACTGGAGCAGCCAAGGATTTATTACAGAGAGGTGCTGATAGATTAACACAAGCAATAGCAGACCATAGTCCTGCTACAGGTGTAGCAAATGACGCATTAAGAAGCGGGGTAAATAGTTTAAGAAGTAGATTAGGAATGAGACCTTTAACTAATACCCAAGCCGCAGCTGATCCTGATCCAATACCCTCAGCAGGTGAACCAACTGAAATAAATCTAGCTGATGAAGCACCATCAGAAAACGACGATTTAATTAGTGCTGTAGTAAATGGCGAAATGTCGCCTGAAGAGGCAGTCCAAAGAGCAGCTACACGTAGGGCATTATACGCAGTAAGACAGGGCGGGGTTGGTGCTAGATCAGCAGGACAACCGGCTACACCTGAAGACCAAGCTACTAGATTACAGCAGAGAGTAGCACAATTAGGCGACGATCCAGCACCAACATCAGCAGAAGGAGACGAAGGCGAAGAAGGTGAAGGAGCCGAAGGAGCAGAAGCAGCCGAAGGAGCAGAAGGAGCAGAGACAGCTGCTACAACCGCAACAACAGTAGCCACAGGAGCCGCAGAAGAAGGGGCTACCCTAGCAGCTACTACAGCAGCCACAGCGGCCGAAGGAGCCGCAGCCGCAGAAGGAGGATTGAACCCTATCGCCGATTTAATCGCCTTAGCGTTAGGTGTAGGATCTGCCGTGGCGGGAGCAACACATCATACCCAACCTATGGCCGTTAAATTTAGTCCAATCAATCCAAGTATTCAACACGGCATCTAGAGCCTTTTACCAAAAGGCTTACCCAAAACACCGGTTTTATTTGTAATTTTTGACCTACTTTTTTTTAAAAAGTATTTTATTAAAATTTTTATCTGTGTTATTATTATAAAAACATGGATAAATTTATAAAGATTCAGTCTAATCAAAGTGAGTTCTCATCAAGTGCTAATCTCTGTGACTTCGTAATCCCTCAGGGGGAAGTTTATGACCTTAGAGATTCATTCGTCAATTTTGTAGTAAATATCGATGTAACTGAAACAGAAACAGCCTCAGGGATTGGTGTTTATGATATGGATTTAGAATGGGTTACTACTGATACAGAAAAACCCAAATTTTTCAATTCTGCTTTAGTCCGTGATTGTCGTATGGAGACCGCTAATCAAGGTGTCGTAGAGTCGATTCGTAGAGTAGATATTCTTTCACAAGCTAGACAGACTTACGAAAAATCATGGGGTGATGCTAAGGCAGAAAGTTACATGATCGCCGACCAAGTCATAGATCCAATTAATTTACAGCAATATGGTATTTATAGACAATTCAATAAAGAGGGTGTTAATAAATCAATTGTTAATAATAATGTCCCAGTTATGGTTCGCTTAGGAGATTTAATGGACGTTTGTAATACACCAGAATACGACACAAGAAAAACAGGTCAATCTAGAATCCATTTTAGATTAAATTTAGATAAGATTCAACCAGTCCAGCGTATGTTAAATGCTAATATAGCACCAGCAGCCGTTAAGACATTTCAGAAAATTACCACAGAAGGAGCCGCAAACGCAATTACATTAGGTAAAGATGATGGATCTGCTATCACTCAGATTAGAAACCTTGCTGAAGTCCCATACTATGTAGGGATGAAATGTTTACTATCAGCAACCCATACTGATGGTGGTGGGTCTAATGTAGCAGATGCCCCAGTAGTAATCTCATCTATTGTTTGGAATCAACAGAACACAGTTCAAGGTCAAGGCGGTAGTTACACTTTAACTTTTGAAAACTCTTGGGGGACACTAACAGCAGGTAAAGAATACACCGCCATTACATTAAAACCTCAAGCACCTATCGCTAGTGCTACTGCTAAATTAGTCCTGGCTCAGTTAGTCCTTAAGAAGTTAGAAAATCCACAGGGATTAGATCGCATCGACTACCATACATTTACTACCGAGCAGGGTTTTGGTAATAACCAACAGAATTTTAATGATGTTTTTGTTATAGAACCTGAGAGCGATAATATGATAATGACCTTTCAGGACGGTGCTGATAATTTAGTTTCTAAAAATAGTCAGTTACAATCATACCAAATCTCTGTAGATAATGTCCCACAGACTAATAGATTAGTAAGTAAAAATAGTCCATTAGATTTTGATCGTAAATTCACTACTTTTACTAGATTAGGAGTCGGTTTACATAACCTTACTGAGAACGCTGGTAATTCAGCAGGACAGTCTTGGGGTAATCTTTATCAGGATGCTAAATTTGAATCAACAATTGTAGCTTCACCACTACCAACTAGTGATAGATCTAAACAATTAGCGGTTAATATTAATGGTAGTGCTGGTGGGGTGGGTGCTTACGCTATCTTTAAATCTATACCACGTCAATTAGTATTATAAGTGCCTTTTAGAAAAAGGCTGACCCAAAATTACCCCCCACATTTTTAAAAAGTGTTTTTGTTTAATTTTTTTATCTATGTTATTATTATAAAAACATGAGTAACTATCAATACCACAGAATATTACCAGCAAACGCTAAAAATTCATATGAAGAATTTGATGTCGTAGATTTTGATTTATCTTTTCCTAATCGTGCTATGGTTTTAGGATCAGTTCGTCTTGAGGGTGAGGTAGAAGTAGTAGCGGATAATACAATTACTTTGAATTCTACTGATGCTACTACAGTATTAGACGCAGCCGGAGCCGCCATCGCAGCTAACGCCTTAAAAGTAAAATTAGATGGTGAGGTAGGAGCCCACGCATTCATAGAAGTCGCTTCTACAAGTGTTTCAGGGGCAGTCGCCGAGTCACTAGGTGATTATGCGAGATACGTTAAAATGAGTGCGGCTGCTATGACTACCGTTCATGATAATAATAATAGTTCTAATGTCTGTGAATTAAAAGCACCAAGAAGCGAAATCACTAATAATATTCTAAAGGGTGAGTTAGTAGCAACTGATCCAGGTCTATCAACAGGTGTTTTAAGAAACAATCCAGATTTTTCAATTAAACCAAGAATTTGCCTTAATGGTGGAGCTGGCGCTGTTCCTCACGCTAGAGTAGGAGACGTAAGAGTTTCATTCAATCTCGCTCGTAATAACTCAGCACTTTACGGTCTTAATATGGGTAATGCTGTTACATATAAATTAAAAGACCTTAGACTAGTTTACGCATCAGTTCCAGATGATGGATCACACAACGAAAAAAAAACAATTATGAGAAAATTAAACGTCAAGCAGTCAATTAATTCTAGTCTCGCTAATATTAACGTTCGTGTCCCTGCTGTTTGCTCTGCTGTTTCATGTTCTTTTAACGTCCAGTCTCAAGAGAATACACCTAAATACAATAATCAGGTTCTACACCCAGTCCCAAACCTTACTAGCACACAATTCTTATTTAATAACTCAAGTAATAGTTTAGTTTCATACAGAATTAGATCTAATGCTGAGTTAATCGATAAAGCAATTGGAAGTTTCGTTGATGCTGAGGCAAATAGTTTATCAACTGCTAGACTAGCAAATGGAGACGGTATGATGATAGGATTAAATTTTGATGATTTAGTAGACCTCTCAAGAAATGCCTTTAGTTTAGAATTAGAATCCTCAGTCAGTAACTTAGTCCCTCTTGTAATCTATATGTATTTCCATAGTCAGTTAGAATTGTAATTAAATTATTTTTGTTTAATTTTTTTATCTATGTTATTATTATAAAAACATGA
>TARA_R100000231_G_scaffold83452_1_pt1 | contig 11900 bp, 6 predicted proteins | sample TARA_R100000231 | Tara Oceans TARA_R100000231 (sample SAMEA2620565) | marine metagenome | biome: marine biome (ENVO:00000447); feature: surface water layer (ENVO:00002042); material: "saline water (ENVO:00002010), including plankton (ENVO:xxxxxxxx)" | depth 5 m | reverse complement strand
ACAGGATAGGAGATTCTTGGGAGTCGGTAGTAAGACTATACAAGAAGCCATTCCTGCACAAAGAACATACGAAATATCTTTTACTGGCCATGTTACTGATGATTTGCTGTATAATGAATTGATTAACGATACTGAAAATTCTGTTGCTAATGGAAACAGTAGCACAATTGAATTAACATTTACTAAATCAACAGGAGAGAGTATACAATTAAACTTTGCAGATTATTTCTTAACTGCTAATAATTTTCCAATAGCCGAAGATAAAGGGCCAATTGTTGTAGAGGCAACTGTCATGCCTAGAAGATTAGCCAACCAAGATGAAGATTCAAAAGATGGTTGCGTCGTCACAACACATTGGCTATTACAGGGGTGATTTGTTTGCCATCAGCATATGAAAAGAACCAAGCGAAAATAAAGAAGGCTCTTGAAGAGAGCAAACCAAAGAAAAGAGGTCGCCCCAAAAAGAGCAATAAAAAGTAATATTCCACCAACACCGTTTGTTTGTTTGTTGGTATAAAAGGTGGATAATATGGAAAAGAAAATTGTAAGTGATAAAAATGTGCTATTTGCACTAACCGAGCCTACGCTACATTATATTAAAGTAGCACCCGAAAGTGAAGAATATCTCAAGGTATGGGTAAAAGAACCCACTTGGCTTGAGGTAGACAAAGCCATGAATAGTATGATGAAAATAGATACTAGAAGGCAAGACATGGAATTAGATTTAAATGCCATGTTTAGATTTATGGTAGAAAATTTTGTAGTTAAAACAGAACCAAAACTTTCTGCAATTGATATTCTTAGATTAACTCCTTATATTGGAAACCAAATTAAGGACATCCTCCCTAATCCATTTACGGCTTTTGAGGGGGATGAAGAAAAAAACGAAGACTAAAGGGAATATTAAGAGGTAAGCAAGGCGACCCTCAAGATATTTCCTTAGTGATTGTTTATTCGTTATCAAAGGCTTTAGCGATAAGCCCGCTAGAAATATACAAAATGCCCGCAAGTTTAGTGATAGATTTATTAAGTGTTCATAGAGTAATGGTGGAATTAGAACAAGAAGAGATGGATAAACTAGATAGGCAAGCAAAGAGTGGAGCAAATAGGTTCAGGTGACGGTATGAGTGCTTTTCTTCGACAGCAGAATAGAATGTTAGAAGAAATGAATACTCGTATGGAAGAATTATCTACCACTATGTTGGGTTTTGCTCAACAACAGGATATGGTTACTGAGGCCACAAAAAGAGCAGAAGAGGCAGAAAAGGCTTTAAGTAAAGAGTTAGTTACAAGAGAGGAAGTTCTCACAGAAGCGTTTAAAATACTAGGAAAAGGTGGACAAGAGGTAAAGAAATTTGAAGTTTTTTCTAAGAAATCATTTGATGCCTTTAGAGATGCAGGAGGTAATGCCTTCGATTTCTTTGATTTGGTTTTATCTAGTGCCAATCAAAGAGTAAAGATATTTGGCGTAGAAGCGGCATTGGCAAGAAAAGTGATGTATGGTTTCTTACCGCCCGGTATGTTTAGGTTAGTAAACAAAGTCTCTACTTCGTTTAGATTTTTAGGAGGTATATTTAGAAAAACCTCCGCAGAAGGAGAAAACATAGATAATATCTTTAAAAAGTTAATAAGAGGAATGATTTCTATTTCTTCTTTTGATAAAATTGTTGGCACTCCTTTCAAAAAACTTTTCACAAAACCCAAAATGGTTGAAACCAAAGGAGATGGAGATGATATATTTCAAGGTCTTTTCGATATGACAAAATCACAGGCAAAAAAGGCAGGTGGCACAGGTAAAGGAAAGGGAATTTTAAGCAATATTAAAATGCTTAAGATAGAAGCCAAAGAAAGAAGAAAGGCTAGGATGGCTTCAGTGAAAGCGTTTTTCAAATCTAAAAGATGGAAAGAAGTAGGAAGCGTTGTTTATAAATTTGGAAAGACTATTCTTGCTAACTTAGGTAAATTCTTATTTATGGCTATGCTATATATGGTATTGATTTCTATTGCCATAACTCTTCTTAGAGAACCAATAAAACAGGCTTTAGAATTTGCATCGGACTTGGTGGGTAGGGTGCTACCTATAGTAAAAGCAGGATTCTCAGATGTATTCGATGGAGTTGTTGGTATTTATGACTCTTTAATGAGTGGGGATATATTAGGAATTATAGAAGGATTTTGGACAATTGTATGGGGATTGCTACAAGTAGCGTTCGGTTTGATTTTGGCGGCAGGTGCGGCTTTACTTGGTTTTGCTGTTGGATTTGGTCTTAAGGTTTTAGAAAAAGCAAAAGACTTTATTTTTGATTTCTTAAACTTTAGAGGAACTATAAAAGATAATTTGAAAAGAATACTCATAATAGGAGCCGCAGTATTAGCATTTATGTATGGATTTCCTGCAATAATAGCCATGGCGGCTGTAGCAGCAGTAGTAGTGTTAATTAAAATGATAGGCACAGCAATTAAGAAGGCTTTCGGATTCAAAGCAACAGGAGGTATAGTAACAAACGATGTTACTGTTGTTGGTGAAAGAGGGCCGGAATTAGTTTCATTACCAAGAGGTTCTAGGGTTCACTCTAATAGTAATTCAAAGAGAATGGCAGGAAATTCGGGAGTCGTTAATAATTTTAATATAACCATCAACGCTAAAGATACTTCTAAAGCAGAAATGAGAAGAATAGCAGATGAAATAGGTAGAATGGTATCTTCTAAAATAAATAGAAGGACATCCAATAGGTCTTCGGTGTGAGGTGATTAATTGACGGACTATGTTTATTTGAAACTACAAAAATTTAGCGGAACTGATTTAGAAATAGACACAATACCTCTAAAGGTGCAAAGTGTCAGCATTTCTGTAGATAAGACAGTTCCTAATATTAGTATTCCTTTTGCAGGATTAGGCACAGGCGAGTCAGAAAATATAGCATTGGATTTAGGTATGTCTTCAAAAAGATTAACATTAACCGGATTTATAGTAGATACGGTAATTAAGCGAAGTCACACAGAAACAGGCAATCCCGCTACACCTATAGCATTAGAATTTACTGCTCAAGAAATAGCACAGTTAATTGCTTCCGGTGTAGACGCTACAGGACTAAGCCGCTATCAAGCATTTAACGAATTAGTAGTTTACATGGATTCTAAAGTAAATGAAAACTATCAAGATAGAGGACAGGCGGCAGATAACAGCGTTACAGAATTAGGAACAGTTGTGGCGCAAATACCTCTTACATTTGCGGCTAGAGGTGATGCATTTAGCAAAGACAACACTAATATTGCCCTACCCACTTCTTTTCCTAGTGCGGGTTCAACAAACGGAGTTAAAGGATTCGTTTCTCAATTCAGTTATGATTTGAATGCGGAAACGACAGAAATTACTTTCAATATGGAATTTACAATAGCCACAGTATTGCCTTGAGGTGAATAAATGTCATACAGTATATTTGCAGGAAAACAAAAAAGTTTAGTGTTTCCTATAATGTGCAACGGTTTCTTAACAATTGATTATGCAAAGAATGTTCCCGACGCTACAACATCAGCAGATACTAGTGATGATATTCCTTATGGTATTTGGGCGCATCAAGGTTCATTTACATTTGAGGCTATAGTAACGCCATATGATATTAACGGGTCGGGAACATATACTTCCAATCAAGTTCATTTGCCTCAAAATTTATCTAAAAAGGTATTTCCCGAAAGCGCACAAACATCTGGAATTGTAGTGACAGAAGAAAGTAGTTTGTATATGAATAAAGCGGAAAGGCTAGACCATAGAATGACATTATTCTATAGCCCAACTTTCCAAGTGTTTCTACAAAATGTATCTAAGCATAACTATAGAAATCCGGCAGAATACAAAATAGTCGTGAAGTTAAAACTAGGTAATAATTCTATTGAAACATTTACTAGTCCTATAGCGATACAACCGACTACGGACACATATGTAAAATATTCATCTTCCGATACTTTCAATGGATTAGATGCAAATGGCAGAACTGCATTTATAAAATTAGGAGAGTCTGCCGCAGGTTCTTTTGGCTATACCGGAGGAAGTATGAATGGAACATTTGTAGTGCATGATAGCGCATTTCCTGTCAATTCAACTGTTCATGGAGCGCAGGATGTATTTGTTAAGGATGGAGATTCTTATATTCAAATAGGGACACTAAAGAATCTTGCCACTACTTTTCTTACTGTTCATGTTGGTAGTGGCCCGATTACAGACAATACTTCACTATTGAATTCCGGAGCAGAAATATTTATTGAAGCCGAAAAAGATTGTGCATATGTAAATAATCTTTTTCATGTTGCTTGTTCTTATGATGATACCGATAAGAGAATAAATATATTTTTAGATGGTAGTTTAATATTTACAGGCACTAGTTCTAATACAGAAACATTTGAGTTTTTAAGAGAAAATATGTATATCGGTGCTAATGCTACTGGAACGCATGGCGGTGCTTTTGATGCTAACCTAGAAAATAGAGGAGCAAGAGGAGGAGGAACGAATGCCGCTTCTAGTGCAGTAACTAATGAACAATTTATGGGAGAATTGCATGAGATGTCTTTTGTAAATATAGTTAGAAATCAATTTTCTAGCATAACCAATCTCACACCCAACTATGCTAATACTTTATTTTACCTTAGATTTGAGGAGGTTGATGTCTAATGGCTATAGATGTAAGCCCTAATACACAGGCTAACAGGGATGAGTCTCCAACAAATCCTAAATTCGCAGATTCATCAATCAGTAATGGAGATTTAATGGCTGTTATAATTCAAACACATCCAAGCGGAAATCCTACCTTTACTATAGGTAGTGAAGTCTCTAACCAAGCAAATACTAAAGGATTTAGAATAAAACACGATACGGATGGCAGTAATTTATTAACTCTATCTTCTTTCGGGACAATTGATTATTTTGTTTTAATACATTCGGATGACCCTGCTAAACATCATTTTGCTAAAATAACTAATCTAGTAGTAGAAGATAATGGAAACGGAACAACCACAGGAGATGCCTTTGAGTTTGAACCGAGAATGGGTAATGAAATACCAAAAGGAACAAAATATAGAGTTATCACCGGAGTAAATAATAATACTCATAATAACTCAATAGTTGCGCTATCAATCGGTTTAAAACAAGAAACTACTTATAATTTAAAGAATAATATTGTTTGTGCAAGGCCGCATTTTTATTTTTATAATAATAGAGAACTAGGAACTTACGCAAACCCCCCGATAATAGGAGAAAGTTCTCACGGTAAAATAAATAAGAAAAATGAATTAAATCATAATTATAAATATATGGCGACTATAAATTCTAGGACTGGAAACGGAACAATAGAAATGGGAGAGAATATTCCTAATTTTCAGGTAACAGGAACTACAGGAATAGTATTTAGAACACAACAAGATTTTGGTAAAAGAATTATTGATTATAGTAAGTTTGGATTAACAGTAACAATGACAGATGTATTGAGAAACATAGACCAAGACGGTTTTCACACAACCGCTTCGGGTTCTACTTTACTTAATTACACTTACAATTCAGGCCAAAGCGATACTATTACTACAGACTATACCGACTATGCAAAGGCATATCCAAGTGCTAAAAGAATCGCTTCTAATTCTTTAGGTTTTAGTCTTGCCAATCCTAACTTATTCAATGTCGGAGAAATTAGATATTTACACTACGATACTTCTCCAAAAAGTGCTAATTTAATTACTGGTGTTTCTCAACATGAGACAGAAGATTCAATAGAACAGGGGAGTTTTTCCGAAACTAGAATTATAGATAATGCTAGAATCATGAGAAAGAAAATAGAGGAACATACTCTATACCAAACAAAACAATTAGTTCACATTGGTAACTTAAACGACTTTGTTGATTTAAAGGCCACATATTCTTCTACTTCGTCCACAAATGTATTTGTCTTTGATACTGAATATAACTTACAAACAGTATTAGAAGTCGGAGAAGAAATAAGATTAGGAACTACAATTATGTTAGTGGAGACTGTTAGTGGTTCTTCAATAACAGTAAGAGCAGAAAAAAGAGAAGCAGGAAAGAATACATTTACTTCTGTTGCCTTTACTCCAACTGTAGGAGATACTTTACAAAGAAGGGCTTTAGACTATACAAATCAAAGAATATTTACAACTATGGATTTAAGTGGCGGGGTTGATAAACTAGAAATACTTTTTACATCTGGAAACCTTAAAAATTTATTAGGAGAAGTCACAGCAAAAAACATTGGCCAATCAACTTTAACCTTTAACGGTCTTTTAGATAATAATGACTTTAAAAGTTATTATGGATTAGAAGCAGTTAAGTTTGCTAAAGGAGAATATAGAGTATTTTCTACAAGATTTGCAGGAGAAGTAGAAGAAATTAATCAAATAAAAGAAGAAGGTCAGACCTTTTTAGATATAAAAGGAAGAGGGGTTATGAATAAACTTCTATCTCCAATAGTCAATAAAGATACAGTATTTAGTGAAGATGTAATTTATTCTACTAGTAGCCCTTATAATAAAATAGGAAATATAAAAAACGGAAACACATATACTCTAGCACTGGGCGCAACTACTCTCGATACTAATATATTAGATGGCGCAAATAATACATTAAATGGTTCTAATTTTGATAACTACCCTACTGTCGGTAGTCATTTATTTACTGAAAATGGATATATAGGTAGAGTAACTGCTGTTGGTGTCCATAATACGGATAAGGCGAGATTCACAATAAACGGAGCATTGACTAGAGTTAATAATGAAGCAATTTATGTAGAAACTCAAAAAAACTATGTATTTACAAAAGCGTTAGGTTCTTCTCATATCGCTCAATCTTCTGCTACTTCATTAGCGGGTGCTTCGGGTAAAGGTGCAATCATTACTGCCGGAAATTCTAATGGAGGTCTTTCTTCTAATGGTTCGGAAGGAAGCACATTAGTTGGGACTTCTTCTTTTAATTCCAATGAGGCCATTGGATATCAAATACATCAGCCGTCAGGCATAGCAAACGATAATTCATTTCAAACTAGATTTAAAGACGAAATAGGAAATAGTGGTGAAAGCACTTTTAACACTGTCAATACTTTAATTGATTTTGAAATAGTAAATACTAGTAAAAAGGACAATAAAACATTAATAGAATTAGCACCATATATTCCTATAACTTTAGGTAGGAGAATAACATATGAGGGTTCTAATGATGAAAGAGTAGAAACTGAATATACTCAAGCCGCAGTTTGCACAACTAACCAAACAGCAGGTATAGCGGTGTTTGTTACTAGTTCTTTATCCGCCAATGTTAATATTGGCGACCCCTTATACGCTGACCAATTCGACGGAACTACTGAAACAAAGGGATTCATAGGATATGTTTTAGATGTTGAAACATTACATGCTAATCAAAATTTATACTCTAGCGGAAACCCATCTGCAAACCAAACTACAATTAGTGTTCTTTTAGACCGAACAGAAACCCCTTCAGGTAGCACTGTAGATTATGATGTAGGTGATGTTATTTTCTTTTCTACTAGAAAAAGACATCATATCAATGTTGTGAATTCTGCACATTTATGGGGAGGTAAAATACAAACTATTCCTCATTTAAATTTCTCTTCGGAAATAAAAGATGCTAGCAATATTGCTGTCGGCATTGTTCCTTTTAATTTAAATATATCAACAGAAGACTATAATAAGAGATATGGTATGCCATATTATAAATCATTTAATATTGATAATAAAAGACTAGGAAAGGAATTGGTCACTTTAACTAGTTCGCCATTTTTAACCTCTTGTAGTTTATATCATGTAAGAGGAAATAACTTTCATAAAAATTTAACTTCCTATAGATTTAAACCCAATAAAGAATCTGTTTTAACTACTAATCTAATAGAAGAAGGAAAAACAGATGCATCGAGAAGTATGCCTTATGATATTAGAGGACATACTTCTGCAAAGGGGTCTAATATTACACAATCTCAAAGAATGCGTAGAGGATTAGAAACTCTATCTGTTCCTAGAGATACTTCATCTGCAAATCATGGAAGAATGAAAACTAGAAGTGCATTCGCAAACAAATATTTTGATACAGTTGATATGTCTTTTCCTAGATTATTTTTCTACATAGTTTCCGATTTATTACCATATTCGGGTCAAAGACCGGATAGTATTTTTCATACCTCCGGTGGTGTCAAAACTAAAAACATTAACAATTATAAACTTTTTATGATAGAAAATAAAGATAAAACTTCTTCAAACAATTTAATTCTTGAAGATTCTAACTTTCAAAGTATTTCTTTTACTACAGAAGCAGACATAACTTCTCTCAAAAGATTTGGATTGATGAGATTAACAGAATGTGTTTTTGATGAACATTTTAATTTAATTAATCCTGAAAAACCTGTAAATGAAATAGATATTGAAAGCGTAGCAGGAGTTGATATAATATCTAGAAAACAAGCCCTACTACATACCGATGGAACAGGAATAAACACTGTAGATATATTTGTAGATAATAGTGGAACTCCAAAAATACAATTTAATCAATCTATAGCCTTAACAGCAGGAGATGAAATATATACAGATACAGGGCAATTTATAGGAAAAATAGCAAATACAGGGACTACTAATCAACATGCTTGTAGTAATCTAGTATTTACTCCCGACTTTAGTGTAGCGCATAGTAATGTATATCGTTTAACGAAAACATTGGTGGCAGGATTTGGCGGAAGAGAAGGTCAAGATAGTATAGATACTGACGGAAATGGAACATATCATCCACTAAAAGGAGCAATAGTTCCAAAAGAAACATCATCTTCTTCTAGATATGATTATGGTGAGTTTGGTTCGAGTTCAACTAATTCCCAACACTATGCTTTTGATAGAAATGGAGGCAACCCTATAGTTTTGATGGATAATGCGGAAGTGGTGCTTCCTAAAATATATGGTTCAACATATACTAATCCTACAGCATATAGTATATCTTGGAATGTTGCTAATCATAAAGTAGTCGGAAAAGCAGTAACTACTGATGCTTTCGGCACTCCTAACTATGCAAATGCCGGAAATCCATTTGGAGGAACTATAGGAGTTATATTAGATAGATATTCCATAGAAGACGGAGATAATAAATTAGAAACGGGTGATTGCACAGGTGTTTTAGGAACTCATACAGACAATATTAAATTTTTTGGAACAAAAATAGGAGCAAGAGAAATAACGACAGTTGGTGCTTTAAATCATTATAAACATTTTTTACAAACTAATTCTACAAGTCTTCATGATTATGGTGTTGCTAATGTATCTAGTCCTGCTGATGGGGCATTCATAGGTTTTAAATTAAGATTGTATTATACTAGTAACGCTAATGGCATGGGTTCTTTTTCATCAGTTAAGACTTCTAACGGTAATGCACAACAAGTTACAATAATACCAAAACAAGCAGGATATAGTTCTTGGTTAGAGTTTGTGGATTTAACAGGGTGCTATTTAAGAGTCGAGCATATTGCAGGTTCTCAAGCCAATCAAGTCGGTGGGTTGGTAGCAGGAGGAGAACCTAGACAGCCCATTTATGTATATTCTCACGATATAAATACCGCAGGACAAGTAACATTAACATTAAGCGAAGCACTCCAAAACGGTAGAGCGTATAGGATTCTGCAACCTAACCCTATTTGCATGTATGGTTCTTCTCCTGCTGATATAGAATTTAATGTTTTAAAACCAGAATATACTAAAAAACCAAATAGTAATGAAATGTATGGAAATAGAAAAAACAATTATTTTTTCGGTGAAGGCGGGCAACGACATTTGACTACAGGAGAATCAGTTTTATCCATGTATGTAATGTTAGATTTAGATAAGCAAAGCACATCTAGCAGTATATTGGCGAGCCAAACATTAGAGGTTTTACCTATAGGTGATTACTCTTTATTTTTTAGTGATGGTCAGGATTCCATAAAGACTAATTGTATATCTAAAAGAAACACTAGCACTAAACATGGTTTTAGCATTGAAGAAAGAAAAACACTAAAAGGCGTTGTGTCAGTTTCGGAAACCTTTGTCTTGGATTCTTTAGAAGAATTAAAAATAAATCCAACTAGAGCATGTATTGGTTCTACTGTTACAATAGCCAATGAAACTGAATCTCTTATTAATGAGATATTTGAAGAAGAAGGAATAGAGTTCACTAATTCTACCATAACATATCCTTTGTTCGTCGCACCGGAGTTTAGAGGGGTTTCTGCTTTTACTGCTATTGATTTCTTATTAAAGAAAAAGGATTTGAGACTATTAGAAACAGATGGTGTATTTTCTGTAGTTCCTCATAGTGATTCTAGTCTAATAACAAACATACTTATTGATGATGATAAATTAATAGAATTTGAATCAACTAAAACAACATTTGATTTTTATAATGAAGTTATTGTTTATGGTGCGGCACATAAAGGAATAAAAAGAAACTTAAACAGTATAAAGAAAATAGGAAGAAAAACCCTAGAAGAAGTAGATTCTAGTTTAGTTACTCAACAAGATGTAGATGAACAGGCTTCCAAACTTCTTAGCATACATGGTAATTTAAATGTCAAACACAAAATAAAAGTTATACCAACAGGCATGGAACAGGTAAAAGCAGGAGATATAATACAGTTTGAGTCCAAACAAGAAAATATAGGGCTTTCTAACTTTTTAGTATTGAATGTAAATCATGAATTGTTTGGGTTTGTCACTTTAGAAATAGGTAGATACTCTAAAAGATTGGAAGATGTATTTTCAGAACTATTACTTAAAACACAGAACAATGCAAACAAAAACAGGTCACAAGACTATATATCAAAAACGCCTTCTTTGGACTTCTTAGAAAAAATTAAGGTTAAGCCAATCTCTCTAACCATTAGGAAAAGAGAAACTACAGGAACAACACTAGGTTTTACAACAACACTAAATACAAATACAGTGCCACTAGGTATAGGTGGTTCTAGCACAGCAACTTTGCTGAAAGAGGAGGACTTAATATGATAACAGAAAAGATGAGAGAGTTTATTGCTACACAACTGAACACCGCATTAACTAGTGGTTCGGGGGCTGTCGGACAAGGAGGAAACTCGACTAACCCAACTAACAATGCATTAGATGTTCCTCTCCTAACAGGACTCTCGACAACAGTTAGTCAAACAGGAGGAGTTATAGATGTTAAATTAACGGTTTCCGGTTCTGCTTTAAATGGCAAAACCATTAGAGAAGTTGGTCTTTTTAATTCTACACCCGATATGTTTCAAAGAATTAATTTTGATGCAGTTGGGCCGATAACAAATAGTGAAATTCTTGAAATTTTTATAACAATGGAGGTAGAATAGAATGGTAAATAACCCTAATTTTTTCAGCACATCAAATAGTTCAAGCCCACTTAATCAAATAAAAGACGCAGTAGATTTCCCTCATACTGGATTAATTAAATCATTAAATGGGGCTATGTCGGATAGATTTGTAATTAGCGGTTGTAATATTACTGTAGGGTCATCTCCCCATACTGCTTTTACTGTAACAACAGGGGTGGCAATAATAGAGGGGAAAAAACAGGCTATAACTGGTCAAACAATTAATTTAACAAACACACAAATAAATGGTTTTCATTTGATTGTTGCTCCTAAACCCGTAAACAACAGTTCTACTGTAGCATTTAGACAATCAAGTGCTACTAATGCTATTCCGGACATAACCGCAGGAGATACTATAATAGCAGTGGTTAAATATTTAGGAAGCGGAACTGCACCGGAAATACAATACTTAACTGCCGATAAAAAATCTAGTAGTTTGAGTATTGCTAGAGAAAATAATAGCAACGAATATACAGAAGGATTAACAATACAATCCAATGCAGGAGATATAGA
>TARA_R100000231_G_scaffold7635_1_pt1 | contig 11974 bp, 25 predicted proteins | sample TARA_R100000231 | Tara Oceans TARA_R100000231 (sample SAMEA2620565) | marine metagenome | biome: marine biome (ENVO:00000447); feature: surface water layer (ENVO:00002042); material: "saline water (ENVO:00002010), including plankton (ENVO:xxxxxxxx)" | depth 5 m | reverse complement strand
GCGTTGGTCCCGCCGCTCCCGCCGCTCCCGCCACTTGAACCATTTGTAGCACTTTGATTGTAGCCTGCTCCGACTCCACCAGCACCAGCCGAACCACCAGCACCACCGCTAGTATTCGATGTTGTAATTCTTCGTCCGTAACATTTATGTTGGTACTCATCCATCATAGACGTAGTAACAACGTAAACACCTGTATATGAATAACCACCGTAAGGATTTGGACAAGTATAGCTTGGACTGCCGCCACTAGCTGTTACATATAAAGTGGCGTTGGATGCGGTGCTAGTAGTCCGACCCCCGCCGCCAGCGCCGCCAGCGCCGCCAGATGCACCACCCCCGCCACCAGCGCGAATACTTCCATTGTTAATAAATATACAAGCTACGTTAGCCTCAAAAGCGTCACCACCATTACCGCCGCCGCTTGCGCCACCAGCGCCAGTCAACGTACCGTTATTAGTGATTGTAATTGTACCAGCGCCGCCACTATCAATCTGTAGTGCCTCTTGTGATGCCGAAGTTCCACCAAGTTCTACACCACTATCGATCACGATCTCTTTGGGGTAGTCAACACCATAGTCATCACCGAATATCGCTGATGCATCTTGGTTCGTTGCATTTGAAGTGAAAGTAAATCTAAAACCTTTAGATGCCCCACGAAAGTTACCAACAGATATAGCACCCGACGTGGGCACATTCGGTGCTAGGTTTACAGCGGTATTGTTTCCAGCCTTTGCTCTAATGTAGGAGTTTGCTCCACCACGGTACAGGTCAGAAAAGTTTATAGCGGCACTGCCGCCGATAAACTCTGTCCGTAAATTAGTAAAAGTAATCGGACCTGTAGAAGCGATAGGCATTATGGTGTTCCAAAAGCTGTAATCTCATCTTTGGCTACAAGGGCACCTGCATCTGTAAGTCTGAACACATCTGTCGTATCATTGTAACGTATGACAAGATCATTGTTGCCATCTTTTGACGCCACATAGCCAGACGGAAAGCCGCTTATATCGTTGATTAAATCTGCTACGTTTCTTGCTCTGCTCATGTCAAGCCCCACCCACTAAATGAATAGTCATAAAACTCTGACCGCCCTGCACGCTGGTAGTGGTGCTGGCGCTGCCGTCGCCAAATTCTATTCTGTAATCTGTAGAAGCTGCCAGCGGTAGAATAATTGAACCAAATGAACTAATAAAACTACCAGTAGTACCAGTGTTTATCACAAGAACATTTTGCACTAAGGTGCCATCGGTTTGTGCTACTCTCCACCAGAGATAGTTAGCACTTGAACTGTTCCAGCGTAATCCACCCTGAAAATTGTACAAACCAGCCACAGGAACCTGAAATGCAAAAGTCGATGTATTATGCGTTATGCCGCGTGAAGCGATAACATTGTTCAAGGGAATTATGCCAATACTGTCGGAACCAATAGCCGTACTTGGAGTTCCTGTAACCTCCAAACGAATATATGGAATAGCCGATAAAATTACCCGTCCACTACTGTCTATTGTCATAGCGGTTGATGTGGCAGATGCATCTTTAATTGTGCCTACATTCAACCCACCAGTGGCTGTAACAGCACCTGTGAAAGCACCGCCTGACGCTTTACTAACCGTGTCCGTTGCAGCAAACGAACGAAACGCACGAACAACAAGTTCGTCATTCACGGTAGCTCCAGATGCTAAAGTGACTGTATCACCGCCGCTTAATGTAAAGTCTGTAGTATCAAGATGCACTCCGTTCAAATATACATCTACATCGCTTCCAAAAGCTAAAATAGCACCCGCACTGTCGGCTCCGGTAAAAGCTGTTTGATTCGATGTTGCGACATATTTAAACACCTGCATGGCAAAGGATAAAGGTTGATCAACTGCACGACCTAAAAATCGAACAACAATATCATCACCGTTTGCAGGCGCTTCAGAAAACTCAAGAGTAGTCCCGTTAGCTGTATACGAAGCAGAAGCTCCCGGCTCCTGAAGCACATTACCCACCGTCACAAGTATGGCTTCACCACTTGTTACATTCTGCGATAAGGTGAAAGACGTAGCCGATCCAGTACCTGCAAATTTCTGAAAAGCAATATCACCTACATTTGGGTCTATACCTATGTAAGCCATTACGCAAGATCTCCATACGCAGCACAAATAGACTCATTACTGTCAAAAAGAGCAGCAGACGATGCACCAGCGTAGCCACTTAGAAAAGACCACGCCGAAGATGTTCTTGTTACAAATGCATCATTATCATTCAAAGAAACTGCGTAAGCAGTAGTTCCATTAACGGTCCCTGTGCCTGTAGTGCAAGTATAGTTTGCATCATTCATAGCACTGGTCCAGTTAATAGCTCCCTTTCCAGCAGATGTGTCCGTCAAAGAACTTGTGTTAAGGCTATCTACAAGTGTAGCAGTGCCATGATTAAAATTACAAAAACCCTTACTTCCATTAATCACATAGGTAGTATTGACAGACTCGGTGCCAGCATTATTGGCAATAGTGGTGACTCTCAGTTCGCTTGCCATTACGCTAAATCTCCATGATTAGCTGCCATCACATACTTTGAATCTATTAATGCCGTATCATTGGCTTTAGATGTTTTCAATGCAAGTTCAGAAGTACTCAATGCTCCAGCATCGTCATAATTAAATGAAGTTAAAGCACTGTGAACACCAGCATCGTATTCCTGCCCACATGTTACTGCATAGTTTACGTTACCCATGTTGCTAGTGTATGCAATTTCGTAAATTCCTGTTCCAGAATCTGTAATGGTTGAAAAATTAAGGCTATCTCTAGTAGCTGGAGTTCCAGTTCCATTAAAGTTTACCCAAGCTTTTGCCAATCCCTGTTCTAGAGACTGTGTAGCACTGGCACCAACCGTCACGGTAATCGTTTTAGCCGCCGCGATACCTTGCAGTTGATCTACCTTTAAGATACTAGCCATTATGCTAAATCCCCGTGAATATTAAATATATCCATAGAAAAATCTGTGGGAGCGCCACCGCCTGTTGTATTACTATTAATAAGTGAATATAGAGGAATTGTAGAAGTTGTTTGTGGATATGATCCGCTTACATACAATCCACCCATTTGCGAAGACGCACCTGCTGGGGTAATTGAGGTATTTTGATTACAACAAACTCCGCTCCATGCATAATCTATATAAGAAAAATTATTTGTGAAAGAATGCGTAGCCAATCCAGTTGCAGTGTCAGCAATTGAAGAAACATTAAATGATTGCTTTATTGCTGGAGTATTAATTTGATGATAATGACACCACGTCTTTGCCGCTTCTTGCTTTGTTAACGCAACGGGTCCAGTGCCATTCTTGGCTGCAATAGTATCCACATTCAGTACACTTGACATCAGACAATACTCCAGTAGCCATTAACAGTGATGGTGGCATTCTGGGTAATCGGACCCGCGCTCAGACCATTCTGGTCAGCGTCAATGGTAAGGTCAGTTGAGATTGTCTGACCATTACGGCGCACAATATTAACGTCAGTTAGTTCCTGAGTGTTGTCCACCATATTTGCTTCTAACTTACTAAGGGCCATTGTGCCCCCCTATGAGTAAGGGTTGTCACCTAATAGACTCGTGTCCCAAGCAGCTTTCAACTTGATGATAGAGTCAGCACTATCAATAGCAGAAGCAGCGGGTGCATCACGCAATGCCTTTTTCTTTTTTACAGAGTTAGTCTTTGCAGTGGCATCGTTAGCTTCAAGCGCTTTCATGTACACAACATCCTCTGCATCTAACAATGGCTGACGTACCTCACGGATTTTGTCCTTGAAGATCTCCTTTGCTTTTGTCAGATCCTCTGTAATGGTTGTGCCAGAAAGCGTCCATGCACCTCTGAAGTTACGATCAGATGGAACTTTAGCTTTTGAAGCATCAATCTGATTTCCGTCTTTATCGACGATATATGTGGTCATTAGTAGTCTCCTATGCGGCTACAGTTTTATCTGTGGCTAACTCTTCACTAATCTTCCAAGCGTTGCGCCACTCACGAGTCGCTGGAAGCTGTTCCTTGCGGCATATTACCATTTTTGGTTTATTACCGCTATCCCACTCGCGCCAAACGTGCTGTGGTACATCCTTCATTATTAAATACTCAATTGCTTGCTCTTCTGTCATTGCCTCAACAGGCTCTGTATTGTGGAGCAAATAACCACGAGTATGCTTTTTAAAGTCTGGTTGTGCTTCATCCTTCGCCAGTTCCCAGTAAACCCACACTGGCGGCAAGACACCACCCTGTAAGGCACACGCCATCCAATTTGGATCAGGCACAAGTATCTTGGCGCACTCATCTATTTTGTCTTCATACACAACTCGATACTCAGACTGATATGGCTCAAGGTTTTCCTTCGCCCAACACAAGCGATCAAACAAATGTGTGCCTTGAAACTCTGGTGTCTTCATTATGCTAAAATTCCATTACATGCCACTGAGCAACTAACTGCGTCTGCGGCATTATTACTATCGTTCCTAATTAATCCATCCATCGCGCCCGGCGTTGCAGTGTCTGTTGGTGACCTTGTCAAAACTCTCCTCGCACCATTTCCTGTCGCAGACACCGCTACATAATTTGCAGTTGTAAACGCAGTTGTAAAATTCATACCAAAATCTCCAGTTCCGTCATCATCCATCGAAGATACATTTAATGACGTGTCGATACCTGTTGTCCCGCCTGTGCCAGACAAGTCTGCCATGTCCCACAGAGAATACGCTTTGGTAGAACCTAGCACCACATGTGTCGTATTGACCGATCCAGCAGTGCTGTGTTCTAGGGTATCTGCTACAATCTTACCAGCCATTATGCTAAATCCCCGCAACAAATTTGAGACACTTGTTGGATGTCTGTGTCGCTACCACTAATTCTCATCCGAATAAAAGTTCGGCTGGTCAAATTAGGCCCAGAAATTAGTACATCAACATTGGAGGAACCAGTTTGACCAGCAGTAGCCGAAAATTCACTACTTGAAAATGAATTGGAAAAATTTGGAAAGCTTTGACCCACAGCCTGATCTGTGATGGAGCTTATGTTCAGGCTTGCGTCTGCAATCTGGTCAGTTTGGTCAAAATGAACAAAGGCTTTAACAAGGCCAGTTTCCAAAGACTGTGTAGCAGTAGCGCCAACAGTCACAGTAACAGTCTTAGCAGTGGCCTTGCCAGTGAGCTTGTCTGTAATAATCTCACTCATGCTAGGTCTCCTAAAACCGCAATGTGATTTTGCCCAGTGGTTTGATTGTTAGCTGTAGTATAAATCTCACTATCGACTTTTGTGGTTGACATGACAATGACTGCAAGGCTTCTGTTAGAAGGGTTTGTGCTTCCAGTATGACCGCCCCCTGCTACCGGGCAATAGAACAAATCAGACATTGCAGAGGTTAAATTTACTTCAACCTCTGCGCTGTTGTCTGTTAAACTAGATACTCCAAAACTGCCGTCTGGATTTGGCGGATTATCAGCAGTGCTAAAATAAACCCATGCTTTGGCAGCATGTTGTTTAGTGAGAGTAGTAGCGCTGACACCATCATTTGCTACAAGGGTGTTTGCTCTTACTGTAGCTGTTATTACCGTGCTCATAGTGTTACCAATGTTCCGCCTGTGGCTACAGTTACTGTTACGCCTGTGGCTACCGTTATAGGACCTGTGATGCTGGCATTTTCTGTAGCAGCAATTGTGACATCACTTGATACAGTTTGTGAGTTTACTTGAAATAAATCTGTTTTTGTCTTGTTAGAGCCTGATGTAAAAAGCGCGCCAGAAACAGTTGCATTGACGTTGTCGGCTTCAAGACGAATAGCACGTTCAGACAATCCACGATATACGACATATACATTGTTTGTTCCAGAACCCGGCGCAGCATCAAAGGTCAGCGTCGTTCCGGCGGCTGTGTATGACTTGCCAGATCCCGGCTCCTGCTGGACATTGTTTACAAAAACTTCAAGATCTTCAGGGACGTTCACAGAACGATTTAGTGTGAACGTGGTTGTTGAGTTGTTACCACTGAAAAATTGACTGGTTGGACTTGCTATCGATTTTGCGGGTGCGCCACCTAAATAACTCATTTGCTTACCTACTGACTGGCTGTGATGCGTTCAAAAAGTATACTGGTATCAGAGCGAGTTGCATGACCAGTAACCGTATTACCCGCCGATGTATCTAAACTGGTTGCTAGTACATCAACTCTAAAAGTAGATATGTTTGTCACATTAACCAAAACATGCGTCCCTGCGTGAGCGTTGTTGTTTCTGTTTTCAAAACCACCCGCTATCTCAGTGAAATTAGCACCTGAGTCTGTACTTAATCGAATAATGCATCCCGCACTTGTCTCACCACTGTCAAGTGACAAACGAAACTGACCCGTTATTTTATACAATCCTGTTTTTGGAAATGTAAAAACACCACTGCTTTCAGTCATGCCTGTCCCACCATAACCATGACCTGTGTAAGTTGGTCTTACCCAACCAGTGATTGTTGCATTACTTCCAAAGTCAGCCCCGAGTCTCCACAAATCAATCTCAACATCAGTCAAAGTCACAAGACCAGTGCTGTCTACATCAAGACCAAAAACTCCGGTATTTACGACTTTACTAATAGGCACTAGGTGATCTCCAGAACTGACAACGTCACATCTGCGGCTGAAGCCTGACTTGCAGTAATTCGCAGAATATCACTTGCATTCATAACGATCTTCTGATCCCCACCCACTGCAACTAAAGACGAGCCAACAGGAACAATGGCAGATTTCACAATGTGCACATTGTCCCCATCGTTGTTAATTAACTGTACGTTGACTGTAATGGTAGCGGTAAGAATGTTTGCGATATTCAAACCAATGATGGTTGTTTCTGTAGCCGATGGACAGGTATAAACGTCTGCGTTTGCCGTACCTACCGCTGTGTCTGTAAATGTTTTAAAAGCGTTTGCCATGTCTTCATCCTAATGCAATTGCAAACGCCAAGGCGTTTGGATCCTGTTCTGTAAAACCTTGTATACTTCCGCTAGCATCTAAGAAAACCATCTTCTCTGCTGGCAAAGTACAAAAGATTGTACGAGTTCCTGAAGTCCAATTCACCGCAGCATCTGAATTACTGGACTGCAAGATTGTTGTACGAGCTAATGTAGTGCCAGAGGCGGTGTAAGTTCCAATGCCTGTCTCAAAGTCCGTGCCGTCGGTGCATGTGTAATATGTAGTATTACTATTGCCTATCTGACCAAAAGTTTCAAAACCAGTAACTGCACCAGCTAGTGTGTATGTGCCAGTGCCAGTCGTGGTTGTTGTTTCTTTAACACGATCTTTGAGCACTAGTGCCATTACTTTAACTCAATAGTCAGATTGTTTGTGTTTATCCGAAAGATGTCACCAGTGGCTATCGTTTTACTAGCGTCCAAGGCTCCGATAAAGAGTATGTTGCCAGAGCTAGCAGCATCAACAATGAATGCATGTGTAATAGTGTTTGACGTGCCTGTAGATGCAGGAAACTCTATGTTTGCCGCATTTTTAATGGTTTGCTGATCTGCGGAAGATGAAGTTAACGTCCAGTTTGATGCCGTAACCTGCTGCCTGGCATAGTTTCCAAAGGTAGCTTCTGTCAATGAACCAGCTTCTGCGTCACTTACTGCTGTTGCTAATCCAACATAAATGCTATCACCGGGAGTCGAAAGACTTCCGGCATTGTTTTTGAAAAGAAAACTAAGAAGCTTATTCTCCAAATAGGTGGTTGCTGCGTTTGATGTTGCCATCTTATTTTACTCCTATTAAGTGCGTGGCCTATCAGGTAGACCTCTCCTGTAGGCATCACTATTCTCTCTAGCTTCTGCCAAATCTTTCAGACGCTGTATTTCCTGTGCGAACCTCTGTTCATACAGTTGCATCATATCTGCTTCGCCTTTCATGTAAGTATACGCCTCGACTAATGAGCCGTAAAGAAGGACGTTTGGAGCGTTGGTACTCAGCCAGCTTGTGCCACTGTCCGCGCCTGCTGTCAAACTTGCCGGACGATAGTAGTAATGCAGTTCTGTTGTGTAAGCTACATCCGGCGTAGGGCTAAGTATAAAATTATTTACATCAAATATACCGTAGTACTTTGGCGTACCGTTAGCGTTTGTATCTATCGCATACTGTTGAATGAAATTAACATCTTTGAAGTCTAAGAATGATTTACTGCCTGCGGTCGTTATCTGTAAAGAAAAAGGGGCAAGGTAATCACTGGGTACTGATAGATATTCACTCCCAATCGTTAAGGTTGCGTTTGCGTTTTTACGAAACAATTCTAGATCAACAAGTGTAAACACTCGGTCTTCTGCACTGCGTATAAATACAGGCAGGTTTGTTACGAAATTTGCTTCCGTGTTCTCCGCAAAATCCTGGATAGCTGTTTTTAGCTCTGCGTATGTAAAAGACATTTTATGTTCACTATACTATTGTTATGTTTCCAACCATGCTGCTATGAGTAGTGCATTGATATACCAAAGACGTATCACTAGGCTCATGCGGAACAATAAATTGAGTTAGACCAGTGGTGCTATTAAAGTTATCTGTAACACCCGTTGTAAAAGCTGACCCACCAGAGGACGTTCTTATCTGTAAGGGGTGACCGCTAACATATGACGAGTTATCTATCAGGTAAGTGTGTCCTTTGTAAAAAGTAAAATTAGGATTGTTTCCAGCGGTAGCTCCCGGTCCTGAAAATTGATAAGCAGATCCTGTCGCCGCAGTCGTTGTATATTTAGTTACTGGGCCACTGGTTTCGTCGTTTAATCTAAGCCAGTTACCGCCGTGAGCAAAATAAAGTCCGCCCGTTGCATGAACATGCGCCACAGCCCCATGATATGTAGACGCACTTGGTAAATCAGTAAGAGCAGCATAATAGAATACTATTTTATTAGCACCGGAACTAACATCCAAAAGACCGTTTGCATCTATAATATCTGTTAAGACGTTAGAGCTATTGCCTAACGCTGCATAAATCTCATCAAAGTTATCGTTTATCTTGTCCGCACCAACACGAAGGCTGTCTCCAGTGCCATCGTTCGCCGTTGTTCCGATTCCTACTGCCTGCTTTGCCATTTAACCCTCGTCGAAAGTCTTATTTGTTGAATCAAGTGTAACACTTGTTGCATCAAAGGTCGATGCGCTTGAAGTTGCTGCGCCTGTCTCAACAGTTCCGTTTCCACCACCGCCTCTTATGTTACCCGTTGTTGCTGTCTCAGCACTAATTGTAATGGTATAAGAATCACTATCTACAACCACAATTGAGTGTCCTGCGGTTTGTCGTAAGGTAGTGGATGTAAATCCGTCAAAGGACTCAACTTTTCTAAATACAACAACGCTTGAAGTGGTTCTACCGTGAGAAGGCTCAAATACGGTAATCACAGAAGAACCAGAAGAACCGGACTGAAAAGGATTATTGATTAAAAGTGTTTGACCCTGTGTTTCAGTCCTCTGATCGGGTCTTGGGTCAAACAGAGCTTGTGGATCTGCCCCAGTCTTTTGAGGTCTTAACTGAGGATGCTTCTCTTCGTATTCATCAGGACCAACTTTTAATCCATTCCACTCAGTTATCATTTCTGACAGCCGATATCTGAAACCAGATCTGTCCGAATAGCCCCAAGCTTTTTTACCTGAAGCGTATCTAGGCATTAGTTTATCCTCAAATACTGAATGTTAGGCTGGAGTTTAAGAGATACTCTGTCTTCATCTTCATCAGCGGCACGTTGAAACTCTTCTTCGTAGATAGACTTCAAAAGCTGTACACGTTCCGGTGCTCTTTTGACAGACAGGTAGTAAGCAAGTCCGGCGACCATACATGGAAAGAACCTGAAAGGCGCATCTGCCGTATTGACTAGATTGTCTACATCTTCGATGCGCTTAACGTAATAGAACACTAAAGTATCTGTGGAGTTCTCTGGTGTCGCCCATAGAGTTATTTGAGGAGTTTTCTGACGATCAAAAAAATACTGACTAGGACGACCTTGAGTCGTCTTATTTGGTATATTTAAATATTCAGCGCGGGACATACGAGTTAATTCCGTGTCCACTCCACTTCGTCTCAATACAACTTCTAAAAGATCCGTAAAGTTAACGTTGAGAGTATAAGTAGCAGTGCCTTGCGTCAGTGCTTGTGTGCTTTGTTTGACTGTCCATAGATTAAGGCCGCGATTTGCCCAATCAGCAAACATCAAATTCATAGATCGACGTGCTGTTTTAGCATCATAAGCAGTGCGAAGTTCTAGTCCGCACCGCTCATATGCTTCTTCGATTATCTCAGCGACATCAAGCTCGAAGTCTGTAGATCCCGAAGTTGCCATTTACTTTCTAACTGCCTTACCGCTTTTAGCCATCATCTTCTTTTTCATGACTCCACCGCCACGCATTTTTCTTTTCATGGGAGCCTTCATGGCACCGCCACCCATCATTTTCTTTTTCATGACTCCACCACCACGCATACGCTTCATAGCTTGTTTTTTAGCACCTGGCATCTTCTCGTCTCCTTCTTCTAGTTAAGATTAAGTTAAGATAGTCTTCCTTACTGTAGTTTTCATAATATCCAGTTTTCTCAAGTATCTTACTAGCATCATCAAGCTCTGACAATCGTTGTATAAAAACCATGGTAAAATCAGTTTGAAAGGATAAAAGCCATAAATCTAGTTTGTTACATGCAAACCACTCATTCATAGCAATACAAGCGCTTTCAACTTCTTCGTATGTCTGACTTGGCTCCTCTTCTAAACAAATAACAACTGAGTGGTTTGAGCTAAACGAATTACATTCTACTGCTATTTTACTCCACAGATCTTGTCTGCCGTAACATTCGACAACTTTTAACCTTCCATCTTTCAGCGCCTTTTTTGCAAAAGGACAAGGAGCATGCCCCACATCTGGGTCTATCACACTCAAATCATTGTGAACCCACTCCTCTATGAGTTCACGCATGTTAGGCCCGTCTGGTCTTTCTGTTTCTCTTTGGCATTTTTATTGCGCCAGCCATCTCTTTGCGTGGGCAAACAAACTTACCGTTTTTGGCTTTGATAGTGCCGCCTTTTTTCTTAAAGCCCATTTTGTTACGAACGGCTGTAGGAAGCATTGAAAGCCCTTTGCCTTTATTTCCTGCCGGAATGTCTTTCATTTCTTTTTTCTCCTTACTGCTTTTACACGCCTTGGCTTGCCTGCTGGCTGACCTAACCTTTTCTTCTGAGCTATCCTACTACGCTTCTCAGCGGCTGTCATTTCGCTCCCTGTTTTGGGAGTCTTAGAACTGATGCGTTTGGAGGGGCGGCAATATGGAGTACCCCGTTTTTCACCCTTGCGACGGCCACACGGCTTACCCGTTCTCTGGTCCGTCCACTTCTCCTTGAACCACCTTTTGAGCGCCAACCCACTTTTTGTTTTCCTTACAGCCATTTACAAACCTATCGCCCTTGCTACAGAAATCATAAGAAAAACAAACAAGCTAACTGCAACAGCTATGACCCCAAATATTATAGCAGCAGCTTTTATGTTTTCTTCCAACTCCTTTTGTCTTCTCGCGGCCTCACGTCTCGCAGCAGCAGCAGCCTCTTTAGCTTCCTGTATGCGCTTCGCCCTCTCTGCCACTATGGATGACCAGGTTCCATGCCCGAATCTCATGTCCACCATAGAGGCTATTTCTTGCATTTGCTCCTTCGCCAGCTTCGCATCTATGATCTCTTGCGCTACTGACTTTATACCAAACTGATCTCCTACTCCTACACCGGACTTTTTGTTCCGTCTCTGCTGTACCTGTTTCTCACCCTCAAACAGGTTGTCTATATGTCCGGCTATTTCGCCAACATCTTTGGCCGTATTAATGGCGCTTTTAATACCATCAACAGCCGACTTGAATAAAGCTATACCAGCCAAAGCTGTTGATACGGGTTCCATCTTTTCCTATGCGTACTTAGTTGTTTTTCTTTTGTTACTCAAGACAGCACCGCACCCTCTAGCAACATTAGGA
>TARA_R100000231_G_scaffold29091_3_pt1 | contig 12114 bp, 14 predicted proteins | sample TARA_R100000231 | Tara Oceans TARA_R100000231 (sample SAMEA2620565) | marine metagenome | biome: marine biome (ENVO:00000447); feature: surface water layer (ENVO:00002042); material: "saline water (ENVO:00002010), including plankton (ENVO:xxxxxxxx)" | depth 5 m | reverse complement strand
TGATAAAGTTGAGATTAGATACAATGATAATCCTCTAGAGGTTGATGTCGAGAAGAATTATGCGCCGCCTAATGATAAGCTAACAGACATGAATTGGGCCGACGTTGTTTTCGCAGCTAACATACTAAAGTATGGAGGTCCTTATACCGCTCGTGTGGTGGGTATCGCCAAAGAGCTTGGTAAGTTTGTACACTTTGATACTGATGACCTACTAACTGGATTGTATGAAGAGCATCATCTGTACGAAACTTATAAAGACAATAAATTAGACGAGATAACAAAGTTCTGTTACCATCACGCAGATCTTGTTACTGTTACTCAATTAAAGTTTGCTGATAGAATCAAACCCTTCGTAGGGAGGTGTTTAGCTGTTGTGAAAAATGTAATTGATTACAGCCTTCCCGCTTGGAATCACCCTAAGACAAAGAGGAAATTTACAAGAATAGGTTACGCTGCGGGTATTCACCACAGAGGAGATGTTAAGGTATTTAATGCTATCCCTCACCTAGTGAACCAGAAAGTAGGCAGGGAAAATGTTCAATGGAATTTTTATGGACATCCACCACCGGACCCTAAGAAGAAAGGAACATGGGAAGCCAAAGTTTGGCCTGAGTATATGTCGCAACTATTAAGAGGGTTTAAGGGTCAAAAGAATTACAATATTCATTATGCCCTACCTCCTAATGATTACGGCAGATACTACGCAGATATGGATGTTGCAATAGCTCCGCTCCAGATGAATGACTTCAATGATTCCAAATCTGATATTAAGGTAGCGGAGTGCTCCAGGTATAGAATACCGTTGGTCGCAAGTAATGTGGGTTGCTATGACGAGACTATAGTTAATGGAGAGACTGGGTACCTCATTGATCCTGATGCTCCTAAGAGTGAATGGGTTAAAGTCTTAAGCAAACTTTGCAAAGACAAGAAGCATCGCATTGAACTTGGTCAAAATCTTCATGAAAAAACCAAAGAGTTGTTCGATGGTCGTAAGCAATGCCTGATGCGTTACAATCTTTACCTTCAGGCTATGAGGGACACAAAACACAAGCTATATGAAAGTTTTAGTAACAACCTTAGTTAGGAATGAAGAGAGGATAATTCCTTACTTCATACATCACTATTCTGATATTGCAGATAAAATTGTTTTAATAGACCATGAGTCTAGTGATAATACTGTTGAAGTAGCTAAGAAAGTGTCTGAGGATACAGGTGTTAGCCTTGATGTCTTCACCATGCGAAATGACGGTTACGACGAGGTAATGCTCAAGAACGTTAAGGAGAACGCCTACAAGAGCTTTAGGAGCGACTTTGACGTGATAATAGTGGTGGATGCTGATGAGTTCTTTCACCACCCACAGGGCACGAGAGACAGGCTAGAAGAAGTTCTTGGTAAGCACGAAAAGTTTGCCATTAAACCTTATGGCTACCAAATGGTTAGCAAATCCTTCCCTGAGTATTCTGATGTGAAGCTGACTGACATCATTACTGAAGGAGCACCTTCGGAGGCTTTTTCCAAAAAGAGTTGCTTCTCCTCTAATCTAAATCTTTCTATAGCTTTTGGTATGCACATCAGTGAGCACTATGATGATCTTAATGAAAAAATTACTGCATTAGAAGGCTCTGGCTTTATGTTACTACACTACAAGTATATCAATGTAGACCATCGCATTGAATCCATCAAAAAAACTAAAAGAAATTTAAGTCAGCTTGGGCATGAAATGCTTAAAGTGGGAATTAATAAACAGTTTTTAGCCAGTGAAGAGAAATTAATAGAGGATTTTAATAATCATTATGAGCAACGAGAACAGCTTAATCTTTAAACACAGTGGAGATTTAGGAGATATTATTCTAAGTCTACCCGCTATGTGTGAATCAGGGGGAGGGTCTTTACTGCTGGACCCAGAGGGAGGATTAAGGGAACCTCTTGTGCGTTGGGCTAACTACAACCATACAAAACTAAATAAGGGATCAATAGATTTTATAACTCCGTTACTAGAGAGACAGTCTTATATTGACTCGATTGGCTATTGGGGTGAAGAGAAAGTTGATGTAAATCTAGACAAATTTAGAATGCACAATAAGTATAACTGTCTCATGTCTGCACATTTAGATTCTGTAGGCAAGCTTTCGACTAGGGGTAAGTGGAGTGGTACCCCTTGGATAGATGTTCCCTCTCTTGAACTTCCTGAAGGCAAGAAGTATATTCTGAGTAGAAGTTGTAGATATCACTCCAACTACACTTTTTGGGAAACACTGGACGACAGCGTTATTGATTCTTCTGTCTTTGTATCACTTGATTGGGAATATGAATACTTTATGAAAACTTTCCCAAGATATCAGGGTAGAGTTGAAAGGCTTGATACCTCAGATGCGCTTAGTCTAGCTGGTTATATTAAATCTGCTGACATGATTATAACTAATCAAAGTTTTGTATATTGTTTAGCAGAAGCTATGAAAAAGAAACTGATGTTGGAGGTCTACAGGGTTCACCCATCCTCCATAATTCAACGAGAAGGAGCAACATATGTCTAAGATTCATTTTATTACTGATTTTATTAAAAAGCAAGAGGACTTTGGTGGAGCCGCCATGACAGGCGAGGTCTACCTAGACTTTATACGTAGCCTATATGGGGATAGACTTCATATCTACACTCACAAAGATCGGCCACCACAACCGAACGAAGAAGACCTGTTTATCTTTGGTAATAGATCTTTGTATCCTGAAACATACCTTAACTCATTCATAGGCTCAAAGTATATTATATTTGAGCATGACCACCAGTATGATAAGGGTAAGCCAGGGACAGATGGTAGAAATCCTTGGATTCATAACATGGAAGGTCTAGTCCCTGACGAGCACAAGCAGCAATTGGATTTTTACAAGAATGCAAAAGTTGTTTTTGTCCTAACAGATTTTCACAAGTCCATGTTTGAGAAAAATAACATAGAGTGTAATCTGGAGAACATAAAGTGCTCCCTTTTCAGTAGACAAGACTTAGATCTGATAAGGAGTATAAGTAAGGATAGCTCTCCGTCTTCTAGAAAGATATGCGTTCATAACTCTAATGTTTGGCTTAAGGGAACCGCTCAAGCCGTGGATTTCTGCAAAGGAAATAAGCTTGAGTATGACCTTCTTCCTGAGTCATCATCAAGAGAAGAGTTTCTTAGAAACCTATCAAAATACTCTACACTAGTCTTCTTCCCGCTAAGTCCAGAGTCTTGCTGTAGGTTCGTTATGGAGGCTAAGATGTTGGGTCTTAACGTATTGACGAGTCAGAACTATGGTGCAAGCACCTCCGAATGGTTTACCCAATCTGGTAATGATTTAATAGATACAGTCGAGAACTTGAACTATAATTATGCACTACCGCTCATAGAGAAGTACTTAAAACAATATGCTGGATAATTATAAAAAATTAGATAATGGTGTCATTGTTCAGGAAGATCGAAAGATCACAATGAATTACGACCAGGATTACATAAAGTCCTCATACTCTGAGGAGGCTATGAAAAATATCTCATACTTAAGGTATGGATTCCTAGCTGGGTACTTGTCAAAAGCGGGCTACAAAAATGTTAAGGGCTTGTCTGTGTTGGATGTTGGTTATGGGTTTGGACATTTCTTAAATGTCTGCTCTAATGCAGGTATGCAGAGCTACGGACATGAGGTGAATGGTCATGACATTTCAGAGTTTGCATCACAGGGTGATTTGAGTTGGGAGTATGATGTGATCACTTTCTTTGACTCGTTAGAGCATTTTAAGGATATAGACTTTGTAAAAAGTTTGAAGTGCAAGCATCTGCTTATCTCCTTGCCTTGGTGTCACTACCTATCTGATGAATGGTTTGATAAGTGGAAGCATAGAAAGTATGGAGAGCATATCTGGCACTTTTCTGAAAATGCTCTCTGCACCTTCTTAGAAGAATCAGGATTCAAAGTTCGTTGTGTCTCTTCTTTTGAAGATAGCTTGAGAACACCTGTCGATAACCTTCCAAACGTTTTATCAGTGGTGGCTGAGAAGTATGAGTGATATTACTGTCATACTAAATTGCTTTAGGAGGCCTGAGTATCTCGAAGAGCAGATTGAAGCTATACGCTCGCAAAGCGTAAAGCCTGCTGAGATCTGGCTATGGATAAATCATCACCCAGATAATGAGAGTTTTGACTTTGAAAAACTGTCGGTAGATAAAATTGTAAAGTCTAGTCATAACTTTAAGTTCCACGGAAGATTTGCACTGGCCAATCTAGTTAAGACTAATTACGTGGTTTTATTTGACGATGATACCATCCCAGGTTCTGAGTGGTTTAAGAACTGTGTTAACACGATGGACGAGTTAGGCCCTTGTATACTTGGAGGTGTAGGTGTTAGACTTGAAGGCCCTTCTTATCGCCCACACACCAGAATAGGCTGGAGCCACCCTAACGAATCCATTGAACAGGTTGATCTTGCCGGTCACTGTTGGTTCTTCCCTTCTAATGTTATGAGGGTTTTCTGGAACGCAACCCTAAGTTTAGATAACTGCGAAGATATGCAGTTGAGTTATGCTGCACACATGGTTGGTCTTAAGACTTATGTCCCTCCGCATCCAAAAGAGAAAACGGATATGTGGTCATCAACTAAGGGTCATGTCGGTGAAGACTCTAAGGCAAGTTCTAAAGGTGCTAACGGATCTGATCATTCCTTCTACATGGAGAGAGATGCTTGTGTCAATCAATACTTAAATAATGGTTGGAAATTGGTGAAGGATGCTAACTAGTAACTTCAGAGGTGATATTGAGTATTTGTCTGAGAAGCTCAAAAATAAAGAACCATTTTCTATTGCTAGGTTTGGTGATGGTGAGATGGCAATTATCAACAATAACAAGTTAAACTTACTTCACAAAGGAGAGTTTAACTTTGATGGTCAAAAAGATCTTAGAAAAGACTTACTAGATTCCTTTCAGCATAACCAGGATAACTACTTTATCGGTATTGCCTGTCGTTGTTGCGTTGGAGACTCGAAACATCAGTCAATGAAGGAGGTTACTAGTGTAGTAGAAGAGAGATTAACTTGGGCTAACATATTCGTTAACTCAAACTATAATTACTTTAGGGAAAGTGTTATTCCATTATTCAACAATTATAAAACGACCTTGATCTCCCCCGGCGATGCCTCTAATTTAAATTTTAAAGTGGATGACCACTACAAAATTGGTCCTGATGCTTGGATTAATAACAAAGATGTTTATCCTTATCTGGGGAGTAAGCTAGATCAGGCAATAGAGCATAATTTAATTCTATTATGTGCAGGTCCTTTTGCAAATATACTTTGCAAGAAACTCTACGAAAAATACCCTAATCATACTATAATTGATTTGGGTAGTGTTTTAAATATTGATATTGGTGTTGGGGCGAATAGAGGGTATTTACGAGGTGCCCCTACCTTGTCTAAGACATGCATATGGTGAGGTATTTTATGTATGAGCATAAGAATGGTTTACGACTAGCATCTCTTGAAGAGAAAGATCTTCAAATGATGAAAGAGTTGAAAGATGAATCCTGGTTTGGAACTCATCATATTACTATTAACAATTTAAATCAACAAAAAAAGTGGTTTGAGACTATGAACAACAAAGACTCTATGTTTTTCATAGTCTACCAGGATCAGGTGCCTGTAGGTACATATAAAATATCCGACATAGATTGGGTATCCAGGAGTTATCAGTCGGCCCACGACGTTTTTAAAGAGCACAGAGGTAAGGGATTATCTAAGCCTGTTTTAGAGGCTGGAGTTGACTTTGGATTTGAAGTTTTAAATATGCATAGACTAGATACTGAAGTCTTAGAAAATAATCTAGCTAGCTTAAAAACTGCTTTGTGGGTGGGATTTAAAGAGGAAGGAATCAGGAGAAAAGCTGTTTACAAGTGTAGCACTTATCTCGACAGTATATGCTTAGGTTTAATCCGAGAAGAATGGATGAATCTAGACAGACTTAAGAACTACAAAAATATTTGTAACAAATCATATACTCCCAAAAATAATGTTAGATAAAAATAAAAAAGTATTGTTAATAGGCTCAGATGGCTTTTTAGGTAATTGGTTCAAAGACTTTCTTATTAAGAACGGAAATGACTTTAGATGTTACGATATCCAAAACGGAGACGATATTTGTAAGCCTTTGAACGATTTGCCACGGTATGATTATGTAATCAATTGTGCTGGCATCGCTAGCCCTGAGAAATACATGAAAAAGCCAGTGGAAACGTTAGATGTTTCTTATGTTGGGACTAAAAATGTGTTGGATTATTGCGTAAAGCACAAAGTCGAAAGTGTCATCATGTATAGCTCCAGCGAGGTTTACGGGACGCCTACTAAGGGTAACATCCCTACTAAGGAATCATACATAGGTACAATCCCAACCAGAAATAGTAGAAGTTGTTATGATATTGGCAAGCAAGTGTTGGAGACTCTGTGCCATATTTATTTCAATACATACGGTGTTAATGTAAAGGTGATTAGACCTTTTAATTTCTATGGACCTTATATGGGCATTAATGACAACCGTGTTTTATCCAACTGGATGAGAAATTATCTTAACGATGAAGACATTGTTGTGTATGGTAACGGGAAACAGACCAGGACCTTCTGCTATGCAGGCGATGGTATTAGTATGTGCCTCGGTGTTTTAGTTAATGGTAAGAACGGGGAAGTTTATAATGTTGGAAACCCCACCCCTGAACTCACGATGGTCGAGCTTGCTGAGGTATTCTGTGACGTTTTAAACTACGAAGGCAGATACGTTATTAAGGATTACCCCGACTACTACCCTAAGGATGAACCACTGAGGAGATGTGCAAACATCGACAAGGTCGTTAAGGATACCTCTATACAGCCTACAGTTACTCTTCAAGACGGTTTGTTGAAGATGCTTGATTACTTTAACAGGAACTCTAAATAATGATACCATTAATGAAAGTACACTCACCGCCAAATATCGGTGAGACACTGCAAAGTGTTTGGGATTCCGGCTTTGTAACTGAAGGTGAATATTCTGATAGGTTTGAAAAGGAATTTGCTGACTACATTGGAAATCCAAACACTGTCCTCACTAACGCTTGCACTAACTCTTTAGTTCTTGCTGGTCGGTTGATCGGTTTGAGGGAGGGGGATGAGGTCATCTCAACCGCTATGACCTGTATGGCTACCAATGGACCTTTCCATAACACGGGTGCTAAGTTGGTCTTTGCAGATATTGACCCAGAGACAGGAAACATCGACCCCGAGAGCGTTAAGCAAAAGATCACAGAAAGAACTAAAGCAATTGTTTTAGTTCATTGGGGAGGACAACCATGTGACCTCGATGAGATTCTAGCTATTGCGAAGGAGCACAATGTTAAGGTCGTTGAAGATGCAGCCCATGCATTACGCTCTACCTACAAAGGTGTTCGTATTGGGAACCACGGAGATTTCGTTTGCTTCTCTTTCCAGGCAGTAAAGCACTTAACAACTGCTGACGGGGGTGCTCTTGTTTGTAAATCTGAAGAAGATGCGATTAGAGCTAGGAAGCTTCGTTGGTTTGGCTTAGATAGGAAGTTTAAATGCTCCTCTAGATGGGATCAAGATATTCCTGAGTATGGTTTTAAGTTCCATATGAACAACACTAATGCTGTTGTGGGGTTGGAGCAGATGAAATACATTGATGGCCTTATCGATAGTCACATTGAAAACGCAGCCTTCTTAAGGAAAAACATTAGTAATCCTCATGTTAAGGTTACTAAATCGAAGGCAGACCGCGTGTCTGCATCTTGGCTCTTTAGCGTCTTGGTTGAAGATAAGGAACACTTCAGAAATTATTTAGCAGATAACGGTATTGCGTCTGATCAGGCGCATGTTAACAATCTACGCTATTCTGTATTTAAAGAGTATCAAGATGAATCCTTAACTAACCTAAAGTATTTTGATAAAAGGTTAATGAATATACCCTGTGGTTGGTGGCTATCAGAGGGCGATCTGAATCATATTACGCAAGTCGTGAATAACTATGAAGGCTTGTAAAGTTTTTTGTGTTTACTTCGGTCCTAAAAGAGGTTCCGTGTCCTGTAGCCCCGATGGACCATTAAAAACTCTTGAGTTATTTAAGTATATATTAGATACAGATTCCAATACCGACCCTGGTGTGGAGAGTTTGGATACTATTATCGTTCATAATGTTTTTGAAGGTGATATCCCTAAAGAGTGTTTAGATTTTCTGAATGAAGTTAATGATACAAAAACAGATTGGGGTAGTATTACGGTATTAGATAGGCACGAAAGGCTAGGTGCCTCCTTGGGCGCTTACAGTTATGCCTACGATCATTTTGAAGGCCAGTATGATTACTGGTTCTTCTGTGAAGACGATATCCGAGTTTATCGACCAGGGTACTATCAATTAGCTGTTAACGAATTTGAAGAAGATCCTAAACTAGGCTTTTTAGCTTTAACTAATATAAACTTTGAGAGCGATTTCAGAAGAAAGCATGTCTCAGGAGGGTTTGGAATTGCTAATAGGGAAAGTCTAGAAAAAGTAAAGGATAAGTTTGGTTTCTTGCCCTATGATAAAAGCGGTGGAGGTTATGGACAATTTGGAACTAGCGAACAGCTTTTTACAAATTGTTTCATACGGTTAGACTACAATGTGAGGATACCTAATAACTTAAACTTTGTACCCTTAGCTGATAATTGGATTGATTTTTCCCCTCAGAGGGTTTGGCAATCTAAAAATAAATTAGATATAAAAGATAAGAACTTTTTCTATCACATAGGGCTTAAATAATTCAATATGATTCTCATCTGCTTTGGAACTAGACCAGAGTGGTTAAAGATTAAACCTCTCGTTGAAAAGTTAGATTGTAAGCTCTTGTTTACAGGACAACATCAGGATCTCTTAGATGAGATAGACGTAGACTACAGGCTGTATCCTAACGCTAAATCTCACAACTCTAGCTCCATGCGGCTAAATGCTGTTATGGAGGATTGCCTAGCTCAGTTCCCATCATACGACTCCAAGTATTTTGATTATGTTTTGGTTCAGGGGGATACTGCAACTGCCTTTGCTTGTGCGTTGGCTGCTTTCAACTTGAAGCTCAGGGTAATCCACTTGGAGGCTGGGCTGCGTACAAATGATTTAGACAACCCCTACCCAGAAGAGGGTTATCGTCAAATGATCTCTCGCATAACCTCTATCAATCTGTGCCCCACTACCCTGGCTGCTCAGAACTTGAAGCATGAGGGTATTGAAAACTCTCACGTTGTGGGGAACACTGTTCTCGATAATTTAATCAAATACAAGGGATCTGAGTCATACGGTAATAAAGTTTTAGTAACCTTGCATCGTAGAGAAAATCATGTGATTATGGATCAGTGGTTTAGAGACTTAGACGATATCGCTAAAAAGTATAAAGAAAATTTAGAGTTTATTCTTCCGATCCATCCCAACCCCAGCGTATCAAAGCATAGAAGTATTCTACAGCATGTAAATGTAGTTGAACCTCTCAGCCATGATGATACAATGAAGCTTCTTACAGAGTGTAAGTTCTGCATTACAGACAGTGGTGGCATTCAAGAGGAAGCTTCTTTCTTTAACAAAAGAGCCATTGTTTGTCGTAAGAATACTGAGAGGCAAGAGGCTATAATGTCTGGTCACGTAGTCTTGTGTACCAAGCCTAGTGATTTGTCTAGTAGTGTAGGGGATATGCTCAACAACTATCAGGTTGATAGTACATGTCCTTTTGGTGATGGTAAATCCTCAGAAAAAATTAAAGAGTTGTTAGATGAATTTTAATAAATTTCAAGAAGCGTGTAAGAGAACTGCTAACCCTAATCTTACTTACTCAGAGGCTGCAATGAATTGGGCCTTAGGGATTGCAGGCGAAGCTGGAGAGTATTGTGAACTCATTAAGAAGAGTGAGTTTCACGGCAAGATGCTTAACAAAGATCACGCCAAGAAAGAGTTAGGAGATATCTTGTATTATGTTGCTATGGCAGCTACTAACTTAAGCATTGATTTAGAATCAGTTGCTCAAGCTAACGTGGACAAGCTAACGGCGAGATACCCAGAAGGCTTTAAGAGCGGAGGCGGCATCCGCCACATAAACAACGATCACGAAGATGACGGCTGTTAGGGTTTTCATGAAAACTATATTTATTGATATTGACGGTACGATTTTCAAACAAAAAGAAAATCTGTCTGACATCTACAGAGAAAGACTAGTCTTACTTCCTGGAGTGAAAGAAGCATTTGATTCTTGGAATTGGAAGGGTTACAAAATTGTAATAACTACTGGTCGTAAAGAAAGCACTAGGTATGCCACAGAGACAGCGTTAAGACGAGCGGGATTGTTTTGGGACCATCTGCTGATGGGGTTGGATGCCGGGGGTGAGAGGATTTTAATTAATGATCATAATCCCTTCGTAGACGACCACACATCAGCGAAATCGTTTGAAGTTGCCAGAAATGAGGGGCTATCTCAAGATATCATTGATATCTAAGCTATTCTGCTTTTGAGTTTTCTAATCTCATCTTCTAGCATAGTTGAGGCATTCGCGAGACTCCTCTGATAAGTTTCTGTGTCCTCGTAAGAGGTGCAGGGTCTTTCATCACTTTGGATGGTGTTAATCTTGTCGAGAAGCTCCCTGTGAACGTCATTCATTAGTTTGCCTTTGTTATAAAAGTCGCTGCGGTGGTGATTAGAGAGAATATCATTCCCCAGAAAAGCCAGCCTTGCTTCCAGGATCTTCTTTCTAGTGTGTCCAGGGCTTTATTCATTTTTTTGTGATCATCCACACAATCAGATAGTTTTTTCAAAATATCCTCTTGTTGCTGTGAGAGCAGAACCTGAAGCTCAATAGTTTTAGCGTGAATCTCCAATTGCTGGTTGAGATCTGCTCTGGTCACTGTGTCGTTGGGGTTGGGATCTACGATAGCCATGGTATATAAGTATTTAGTTATGGAAAATTTTGAAATGGTTGGTATAATTTAGGCCATGCAAACATTCCTACCCTATCCCGACTTTGTATCCTCTGTCAAAGCTCTAGACTACCGCCGTCTGGGCAAGCAGCGTGTTGAAGCCATGCAATTGGTTAATAGCACCAACAAGCTTGCCGCTAATCCTAGTGCCAAGGTTGGTTGGGCTAATCACCCTGCTCGCACTATGTGGCGCGGTTATCTACCTGCTCTTAAGCTATACCACAATGTCTGCATCCAAGAGTGGATTGATCGAGGCTATAACAACACGATGAAGTACTATGACCTTCCTGATGATATTCAAATGCCCGACTGGATTGGCGACGATCGAGTCCATGCTAGCCATCGTTCTAACCTTCTTCGTAAGGATCCTTCTTATTATTCTGTGCATGGCTGGACTGAACCAGATAATATCGAATACTTTTGGCCTGTAGAGCTATAATAATGCATGACCAGTGATATCATACTGAAACTTAAGAACGCATCCATGCTCTCTGAGCAGGAGCTTACACCAGAACTAATCTCTACCGGATCCTACGCACTGAATAAGGTAATCTCTGGTAAGTACAATGGGGGTGTGCCTATTGGCATGATCACTCAGTTTATTGGGGCCGCTTCCACTGCCAAGACTGTTTTTGGCACTCACATCCTGAGAAACGCTCAGAAGAAAGGCTACTACACTATCATCATTGACTCTGAGAACGCATACAACCCTGTGTTCGCAAGGACTTTAGGTATCGACCCTGATAAACTTATCTATGCTGCACCTCCTTGTTTAGAGGATTGCTTTGATACGATTGAAAAGATCATCAACTCAATTCGCACTGACGATTCTGATACGCCCATTGTAGTATTCTACGATAGTTTAGCTGTTTCACCGTCAAAGGCTGAGATGGATGCTGAGGGTTATGAAGGCAATAATATGGTAGGAGCCACACGGGCAAAGCAGATAGGTGCAGCACTTAGAAAGATTAATCCTATTCTTAGACCCAAGAATGTTGCTTTTGTTGTCGTTAATCAGATCAGGAACAAGGTTGGTGTGATGTATGGAGATCCTAGAACCCCTGCTGCTGGTGGCAATGCCTTGGAGTATTATCTTGGAGTAAACTTGGAAACAAAAAAGACTG
>TARA_R100000231_G_scaffold16470_1_pt1 | contig 12218 bp, 7 predicted proteins | sample TARA_R100000231 | Tara Oceans TARA_R100000231 (sample SAMEA2620565) | marine metagenome | biome: marine biome (ENVO:00000447); feature: surface water layer (ENVO:00002042); material: "saline water (ENVO:00002010), including plankton (ENVO:xxxxxxxx)" | depth 5 m | reverse complement strand
TTAATCTATTATGACCTCTTTGAACAGCACCTCTATCAGCTTCAATAGCAGCATTTAATTTTTTATTTTTTGCAGTTCCAGTTGTTTTTTCAGCATCTTTAAACATAGCTTCATACTCTGGTCTTTCTATTTTTGGTAGTGGGTTATTTTTTCCATAAGGTTCAGTGTTAGGGTCTTGTAACATATTTTTAAATGCAGGTAGAATATTTTGATTTATTCTATCAAATAAAGCAGCGTCTACGTCTTTATAACCACCACTACTACTTCCTATTCTAACTTTACCACCTTTAACGGGATCAACTTGAATATTACTAACATCTTCCATATCACGTGTTAATAAAGGACTTTGTTCACCCATTTTTTCATTATACTGTTCGTATAAATAATCTTCAACAAGTTGTTGATGTTTTTCAGGGTTGTAGTTTACGTATCTACCATTTTCAAAGCGGTTTCTCATCTCAGCGTTCCAGACATCTTCATACATACCTTGGTTGTATTCAGCCCTTACCATATCTCTAATATTTTGCTCTCTATTATATTCGTAAGCCTCATCAGTTGGTTTAGTGCTTTGGTCGTTTAACGATTTAATAATTTTATCTTCAGCTTTTAATAAAATAGCAACATTGTTTTTAGTTGTTTCAGCTACATCTTCTTTTAATTGTTTGTTATCAGCTGTAGCATAAATATGTTTACCAGCTTCTAAATCTCTCATTAAAAGTTTTTTATTATCACCATATAATATAGTACCACCGTTTTCACTACTAAAAGTATAAGGTAAGCCGTCTTTTTCAGCACCATCGCCACTTATTATATATTGCATAAAATCAGCAACGTCTGGATGTGAACCATATTTCTTCCAAGAAATATCATTAGGATCTGCACCAGCCCACTCTGTCATAAGTGTAGCCATACTTTGCTTTGTTTGAGCCAACTTTCCTAATTGTTTTTTAGCTAAAATCTTTTGTCTTCTATTTAGCTGATTAAAGTTTCTACCACCTAATATATCTTCAGCGGCATTTGTAAATGCATTATCAGATTTTTCACCTATTTCATCAGCAACTTCATTAATTATTTGTTTTTTCTCTTCTATACTAGTATCATCAACATCAGCAGGTTGTGAACCTTTTTTAGCTCTTCTCCAGGCTTGTCTAGCTTCTTTACGAGTCATGTCTGGATTTTCTTTCATTTGATTAGCTATAAAATCACCCCTACTATATGTACTTTCAGGATCTAGTCCTAATTCTGCAGCTACATCTGGATCAAGAGTTTTTCTTTCTCTTTCAGCAGCAACAAACTCTCCTAGCTCCTCACCCATATTTGCTATAGATTTTTGTATATCCCTGTTAACTTTAGCGTAATCAGTTATTTCTGCTACTTCTCCTTTAGTATAAGTAGTATGCTTATTAATTCCAGGTGATTTTATATTTGTATTGTATTGTTCTACACCTACTCTTGGTATTCCTGTTTTTGTTGCCATATTATTATTTTATTTAAGCTGGGCCAGTTGGGTTCATTGCATTATGAGCTCCAAGTCCAGCCATAAGAGCATTTGGTAAAGCACTTCCTATTATTGACGAGCTTTGTCCTCTTGCTTTATTCTCATTAGATCTGGCCCCAGTTATTAAGCCAGCAAGTCTATCTAGTTGAGCAATATCTCTGTTTTCTTGAGTTTCAAACATGTATTGTCTACCTTGTGCAGTCATAGCTTGCATACGTCTAGCTTCGTTAAACCTCATGGTTTGAGCGTTTGCTTCACCAGTAGCTCTAGCCATTTCGTTTTCAGCCTCTTGTTTTGCTATATCTGCAGATATACCTCTTTTACTTCTTAAAGCAGCTTGTGCTAAAGCAGTAGCACCACCAGCACCTTGACCAGTAGCTTGTAGTGTATCTACCATGTTGGCTAAAGCTATATCAGCTTCTTCAGCTTGAAACTCAGCTGCTTCTGTTGCTACTTGTAAATTAGCAAATGGATTACTTACCATATCAGACAGGTTTCTCATACCGCTAAACGGGTTTATAACCTCTTGTCTGTTAGCTTCTAAATCATCCATTTTACCCTCAAGCCTACTAGCTCTTCTACCAGATCTTTTAGCTTGTTGATTTGACTTATGGGCACTATACGCCGATGATGCTAAACTTGCGACGCCAATACCTACTGCTATCCATGCCATATTATTTGTTTTTTAATTGTTTTAAAATTTTTATATCTATAGCAGGATCGTTAAAATCTTTTGCTATAATTTCTTCTTCGATTTTTTCTAAATCAGTGTTTTTTGTAGCGTGTACTGTAACCCATTTAACACTAGTGTTAGTGTACACAATTCTTTTAGTACCTGCTTTTGTTATACTATAATAAGGTGCTTTTATTCTTATTGGTCCTTCTTCTGTTAAAACACAACATTCACCTTCCATTAAAAAATAAGGGTGATCAAATTTGTGTATTTTTGAAATTAAAAATTGACCAGCAGGCGAACTTACTTCTCTTAAATAAAAACCTTCACAAAACGTATGTTTTAAAGGGTTGTACTTATCTAGCTCTTCACCTACTAAAGCGCCTTCAGTGTTTTTAAATTTTTCTTCTAGTTGCATTACATTGTTTCTGTAATCAACTTTATTTTGTAATTTCATATAATTAAACTATTACTTCACTGTTTACAGAAAATAATTCTGCTTTACTTGTTGATGATGTTTCTGATGTATTATAATACCTCATTTTAATATCAGCAAAATAACCTTTAACACCTGTTGTGTTGAAGTGTGAGTTATCTTGAAAAAAGTCTAAAGCTTTATTTTTTAATTCACTAAAATAAAAACCTTCTTTTTTAACAAAACCTATTGTTTGACCTCCTAGTTGAGTTCCTTCGCTGGGAACTTCAAAACAAGTATTCATATCATTGTATGTATTATAACCACTTATAGTATTTCCACCTGTTTCAAAGTTTTTCATAGACCAACCAGTAGTACCTTCGTAGTTTATAGTTAAAAACGTTTTAACTGTTTGAGGTTGGTCATTAAATACAAAATCAACATCAGATGGATATAATATATTGTAAAAACTACCTCTAGCCACATCTTCGCTATGCTGTAACCATAAGTCGTTACCTGTAAAAGTGTAAAAATCATTATTCATGCTTAAACCATGTCTAACTCTATATGTGTAAAAAGAAGTCCAACCTTTTACTCTTTCAGAATAACAAAGTGTAGCATAATCTTTTATGTCAGCATCAGCTCCAAGTGGAGTTACTGATACCATACCGTTTTTTATAGGTCTATTAACAACGTCGTTGGTTTCAAGAGTTATACAATAAGTGCCTTTTTGCTCGTCATAAGCCCCATATATAGTATCACATACTTTTAGGTTATCTTTAAACCAGTCTTTCATACCAGCATCTGATATAGGTGTTAAGCCGTCTCTTGATAATCTTAATATAGCTCCTCTTCTTTTATCTGCAAAGTATTTTCTGTTACCATAAACAGCAAAGCTTTCAGGATTAGTGCCTATACCATATTCACCAGAATAAGGAGTTATTTGACCTATAACAATTTTTCCTGATGCTGTTAACGGTTGACCTTCAGCTGTAAATATAGCGTCTTTGTCAATTAAAGCTCTATTTACTTTGTTTTCTTGAAATATATTTAAATTAGTATCTTCTGCGTGTAGTTTTTGTATACTACCTTCAGCAATATCAACGGCTCTAGTTATATCTTCTCCACTAGGAAACTGATTTAATTCATTAACACTTGTTCTGGAGTTAAATATACCAGAGTATGTCATAGCGTTTTCTCTAACCTTTGAACCATACTCTTCATCTGTAATATGCGCTTTAACACCATAATCCATTTGCCTACCGTTAAACTCACCTTTTATTCTAGACTCTTCTATATGATACACACCAGTTGTTTCTGTAGTTGGTGTGCCGTGAGTTCTACCACCTGATAAAACTATAGAGTTAAAGTAAGATATTTCTAATATTGCTCCCATATTTATACTATTACGCACGTAGTTCCCGCGCCTGTTATTGCTCCTGAAGCATCTATTGGATAGGACTTATGACCTGTTCCAACTGCTATCGCTATAAAACCAGCGCCAGGAGTTTGTGTTAAATTATTATTAGTGTAAACTTTGTTGCCTATTTGTAAACCACCCGCTGATGTGTACATTTGAGTAGCAGTTCCTTTTGTAACAGCGTAACTAGTTAAAGTTTGTGTTTGAACTCCTGTACAAGCGTTAGCTCCACTTATTGAATCATGGTAACCTTGTATGTTTATAACTTGAACACCTATAAAACTTATACCTGTTGCTATACTACCATCTAAAAGTGAGTTTAAACCACCGTTGTCTTCTACTTGCCATGCTATTGAAGGTGAATTAGGGTAAACACCGTTACTAGGAGTACCAAATAAAGCGGCAAAATTAAAAGTACTACTAGCACCTAAAAGAAAGTTACCTGGAGCAAAACCGTTTTGGTTTAGCTCAAAAGAACTAGCGTTTGTTCCACCTAAAGTACTTGTTAATCCAAAAGTGTTATTAAGCGGATCTGCAGAGCCATTAACAGCTGTTAGTGTTGCTAAGTTTTTACCACCACCCGGGCCTGGTTGTGTTGTGCTAGGTATTAATATGCTAGGGTGGTTATTTGCTGTTGGTTTTGAATTTATTATAGTAACTGTTATATTTTCATTACCAGTTACTTGATTACTTTGTATAGCTCTTAACGTTAGAGTAAACACGTCTCTTGAGTTGTTATTTTGAAAAGCAAATAAATCATTTGTTTTTAACATAAACTGTTGATTTATGTTAGTAGGCACATTACTTAAGTTAGAACCAAAAAAGTTTGTTACCTGATTATTTACAACTTGAACAACAATACACTGTCTTATCATTTCGTTGTTGTTAGCACTACTGTGTTGACCAAGATAATGAATAACTCTATAAAAACCATCTGTATCAAAAGCTGATGGTAAATTCCCTGCAGCATCAACAAAGTTAGTTGAAGTTGCTGTAAAGTTTCTAATATTTTTATAATCTAACCTAAGCACAGTACCACCTGTTGATAAGTTAAAATTATGAGCATCTGTTTGAGTTGCTTGTCTAGTAGATATTTTAATAAAAGATTTATCATCTTCAAAAGCTATAGAAAACTTACCTAAATCATTACCATCGTTAAAACCATTACTACAAGCAAGTATTTCAAAATTTGTTATTGTTATACCTTGACTGTTTGGATCGTCAGGTGTAGCTGTTAAAGCACCAATTTGCGCATGATTTTGACCAGCTGTAGATGAAAACTTAGCTTCTTCTAATATATTAGCTGCTAAACCAGCTGTAAAACTTGTTTCTTGAAAAGTAGGTGTTATTTGTATATTTGTAGGCCCTGCGTTTGCAAAGTCACAATGTTCATTTAAATCTCTAACTAAACCGCAACTAGATGTTTCATAATATATATCTATATTTGACTCAAACGGCTTTGTTTCAAAAACAGTTAAACCTTTGTCTTTACCGTTTGGATAACCAAAAGGCATATTAGCAAAATTATTATTTGTTGTTCTAATAGCATCATTTATATTTTCGTTGTCTGCCGCTGTAGTTGCTGTAGGTGGATTAGCACTGTTTGTTCCTATTGAAGAAACTTGAAACTCACCTTGAACCGCAACAGGTTCATTATATAAATTAGGTATTTCAGCTACTAAAGGATTTTTGTGATTATCAGCTAAAAAACTATAAGGTCTAGGTCTATCTTCAAAACTAGAATCTTGAACGCTGTTTGGATTATTGTTACCATCGTCTTTTTTTGCATTAGACAAACTTGATAATCCTTGATCAATAGCAGAACCAATACTTAAAACGTTTATATAATCTTGATCAGGATCACCCATTACAGAATCAAAATGATTGTTTGCTATTCCTGTAGTGCCATTAGATACTTGTACAACTTTTGGATATAACTTAACCTCAGAACCAGTCAAGCCTTCGTTTGTGTTTGTAACTAGTCTACCAAAACCATCTCTGTCTACTCCAAAATCTCTACCATCATCATTAAAGTTTTTAATAGATCTAGGGACTTTATTTATATTGTCGTTTGTTAAAGAAAACCAACTTCTTGAATCGTTACTTGTAGTAAATCTACCTTTTATATGTTGATCTCTATAACCTGTCATACTACCAGCATCTCCAAAAGTAGTTGTAGCATCATTACTACTCCAGTTAACCATTGGATGTTGGGTATACACGTTGTAATAATCTTGTTCAACTTGCTTTACAACTATTCTCCAAGAATACCAACCATTTGGTTTTAAGTCTTTATCAAAAGTTTTTTTACTTTCTACTATTCTAGAGTCTGGAAACTCTACTGATAAAGCCTGACCATAAGCAATACCAGTGTCACTCCAACTGTAATGAGTATCTCCATTAGCGTCAGTAAAACTACTTTTTAAATCAGCTGTAACTGCATCAACTGTATGTGTATCACCTAAGTTATCTGTTTTGTATGTAGAAGGTATTACCGGTGAAGTTCTACCGTATCTATCAACTAAAACTATACCTACTTGATAAGTTCTTCTTTGTTTTATATTGTGAAATTTGTATTGCTCGTGGTTGTGAAAATAATGACCAATAGAGTCAGCTGTGTATGTTTGCTCGTTTTCACTTTTAGGACCACTTGTTACAAAAAACTTAATTCCTTTTTTATTGTCTTCATCTCTAGGTAAATCATAACCTAAAGTTACATTTCCATAAACAAGTCTACTACCTACAATTTCTTGAGCTTTTGCCCTTACAGGAGCATTGTCACCAACTCTTATTAATTGTTTTTCTGGTAGAACCTTAAATGGATCTCTAGCTAAATAAGTGTACTCTACAGTTTGTCTATAATAATGACCTCCACCAAGAGCTCTTTTTTGCTTATATCTTCCAAAATTTAAACCTGTTGTATTTACTAAATCTAAAGTGTCAACTATTTGTATAGAATTAGTACCAGCTTCTCTTAATAATATTTCAATACTATCTATTTTTAAAAGATTAGGATAAGAGTTGCTACTTATTTGATTAGCAGCTGTATTATGTTCTGAAATAATTCCATTATCACTACAGGTTGGTATTGGTATACGCATTACAACCTTGTCATAAGCGTTTTGCATTATAGGAACAGTGTTATGAGTATATACATATTGTACACTACTACTTACTACAGGTTCAAAAGCAAGTTGACCAGGCGCACTATTACCACCTGTTTTTGCTTGTGAACCAAACTTTAGCTCACCATTACTTAAAGGTTTAAATACGCTTTGTGTAAACGGTGATATAATAGAATATGTATTATCATTATATTTATATCTATAAGCGAATCTAATAAACTTTTCTTCCATATACTCAGACTTTGTGTGCTGAGTATTAGAGTTAGGATCGGTTGTTACTAAAGTATATGTATCACCTTTATTAGCATCTGACGATGCTTCGTTTGATTTATGCAAAAACGGAGGTAAAAAAGGAGCAACTTTTGCTACAGATATTTTTTCTTCACAGTTGTAGTAGTTTGGATCAGTTTTAGCTAATTCAACGTCTATATATCTAGGTTGATTATAATTATCTGTCCAATATAAAAAATTCCCTATAACATTAACACCTGTTATATGATGAGTAGTTGTAAGATTTAAAAAAACACCGTCTACTAAAACATGAATAGTTCCGGTTTTTTCTCTCATAATTATTCTACAGTTTTCATCTGAACCAGTCTCAGCTCTATCAATATCATTTATTCCAGACTCGGGTTGAGAAGATGTAAAATTTGTTATAAACCAAAATATTCTTTCTTTAGCAACATCAACATGAGAACCTATACAAACACCTGTATCTTCTACGCCACTACCTAGATTTAAAGAAGCATCACCAATAAGCTCATTGCCTCTAACATTTTCAATAGCTCCAACATCAGAGTCTTCACTGTTTGTTATAAGTACATTTTGTGCTTTTCTATATTCACCTTTTGGTATGAGTCTTTCATCAAGGTCTAAATTCATTTTACCCTTGACAAACATATTTTTAAGTTCCGCCATTTAATTAGTGTTTTATATGTTTAGACTTACCTCTCATTACTTGTGTAAGTTCTCCTACTTTTAAATTAGATAATCTAATTTTAGCATTACGCATTGCAGCTCTTCTTGATCTTCTATATCTATTAATTATAAACTCTGGAACACCTATTCTAGTGCTTAATAAATTAAATAAAATACTTTGATACATAGCGTCTTCTGCAAATTTATGTATTTTCATTTCATTGTCAGTAGCTAAACCATCTGAAATGTATTTAAATGTAATTAATTTATCTTTTAAATTGCTACTAAAAGATATTTTACCATTTGCTTCGTCTATTATAAATAAACCGTTTTCTTGCATGTTTTCAGGATTACCACCAAATCTTTGACCAATATTACCTATTCTTTCAGTGTGGTAGTTTGTGTGATAAAAATAATCATTTGACTCTAAAGTTCCTGATAAATTGTTAGCATCAAACTCTCTAAATCTTTCATTTGTTAAAGCACTACCAACTAATAAGTTCTCGTTAACATCGTATAAATAATCATAATCAGAGTCCTGCAATATAGCTTGAGTTGGTATTGATGTATCTCTTGAAGGATATATTATATGCTCTATACCAGCGGTGTCTACCCAAGATAATCTAACATAGTTTACGTAATCTTGTGGCATAGGTATACTTAAGCTAGGTGGTAACTCTATTTCTTGTATTTTTTCTACCCTTGATATATCGTAAGCAAACTCTTGTATACATCTTTTTGCTTGAAATAAAACCTCAGATCTTTTTGCTGTGTTTACTAGTTTACCATCACCAACATAACCTATCATAAAGTTTCCAACTATATCTTTTAGTGATATGTATCTATAGTCACCTAAAACCTGATTGTTAAGTATTAAATCTATTACAGCGTTATTAGGTATACCACTAGCATTTGTTAAAGCTGTAGTTGAAAAACCAGATGTTATACTGTTAAAAGTTATAGTAGCTACGCCATTTACAACAGCATAAGTATAATTACTTTGTACTTGAGCTTCACCGTTTATATTTATAGTAAAATCGTTTATTGAGTTAGGTGTATACGGAAAACTAGATGCTATTGTAAAAATAGCATTGTTTATACTAAAGTTTAGTCCATTTTGGTTATAGTTATGTGTAGCCCCTTCAGAACCATCCCATTGGTACTTACTTTTATAATAATTTAAAGGTGTTGCGTTTAGTAATGACATATTTATTGTGCTTTAAGTGCTGCTATTCCTTGCATGGCTCTAGCAGTGTATGATGATATATCTTGTGATTTTATTACAATACCAGCTTGAGCTAAAATTGCCATAATAAGCATAGACTCTTCTGATGGATGTAATTCAAAATTTGTTGATCCTTGTGTTGTTCCTCCGTGTGTACTAGCGTCAAAAACAGTAGGATCATACACGTTTGTTCCATATGTTGAGTTTACTGTATATCCAAATCTAGGTTCTGTAGGTATTCTAATATAATCTACAGTTATAGTGTCTGTAGTACTTGGCTCTACTATTATAGTTGTAGCACCTGTAGTAGCTGTTGTTGTTTTGTAATATACAGGAAAGTCTTTTGATGGTTTTGTTAAAGGTGAAGATAATATATATGAAAGTTCATTTTTATCTATTTCTTCTAGTGAAAGTGTTTTGTTTAGCATATTTACTTCTATCAACTTAAACACATTGCTAGGTAACGAATAAGGTGGGCCAGACAAAGTAGACGTTGCATAAAATGCTTCTATTTTTTCTTTAGTTTTTTCTGGTAAATCAGCATATCCAGCGTTTATTCTACCAAGATTATCCGCTGATAAAAATCTATTGTACTCTGCAAAAGCTACCTCTAGTAAATTTAACTGAGCTTGTTTAGCTAGTTTATTAAATTCATCAGGTGTTAAAAAACCTCTTTGCTCTTTGTTTAGTATTGATAAAACTGATTTATATACTGTGTTTACGTTTATCATAATTTCTTTTTATTTATAAAGTGGTCACCTTATAGAGATGACCACCCTATAAAATGATTTTATTTTAATTTTTTCTCTACTGATTTTAACACTTTTAATCCTTCATCTGTTTTAAACCAAGCGGCTAAAGCAGTGTAAGGGTGTTCATCAAAAGGTACTTCAAATAGTTTTCTTTTTTCTTTACCAGCTGTAAATGTTCTATTATCTGAAGATAATTGTAATATATTAGCTTCAACAGCTTTTATACCTAAATTTCTAAGACTAACATCTTCATCATTAGCTAGTTTTAAGAATAATTCTGGATTTTCTCTAGCAAATATCAAAGTATCTCTTCTAAGCTCCTTAGATTTCATCTTATTAACCCTAGAACCGATCTCTGCACGCATTATAGCTTCCATTTGTTCAACTTCCATCTCTGCAGCCGCATTTAAAGCATCTATTTCTAGTTCAAATATATCTAAATCAGCTTCTGCATCAACTTCATTGTCTATTTCTCTATAAACCAAATCTTTATCTGGGTGATATATAGACAACAGTTGTTGTAAAATTGTATTTTCTTTTTCAACAAATAAAATACCGTCTCTAAATATAATATGTCCAGGTCTTACCCTTCCTTTAAACTCATCTACAAAAGGTGTGTTTTGATTAACAGCGTAAGCCATTTCTCGTTGATAGCCTTTTTCCTCATCAAACCAATAAAGGTTTTTTCTTTTCATTATTCTTATGATAGGCCTGTTTTTTCCAGTAAGTTCATACATCCTATCTTTTACCTCCCATTTAGGAGATTTTTTTGTTTTATTTTCCATGATATAATATAATTAAATAGTTAAAATAAAGGGCTAGGCGCCGAAGCGCCTAACTCTTTAAAAAATTGATTATCTGAATAACACGAAGTTATTAGCTCCTTGAGCAACGATACATCTTTCAGATAGATAATGTACTTTCATAGCATCAAGATCAGATGTCGCAGCACCTACAGATCCAGTTGTCCATTTTTTCATTCTTCTATCATCTACTTGAGACGCTCTATATCTTACGTGTAAGAAAGGACGTCTAATGTTTCTACCCATGTTTTCATCATAAACAGTAGTTGTTCCAGCTGGAACTAACATACCTTCGATTTTACCAACAGTAGCACCATCGTTTACTAAGAATCTAGTTGACTTGTTATTTAGATATTTCCAGTCAGTTTTATAGAAGTCATAAGACGCTCTTCTAAAACCGTTGAAACCTAAGTTTAACGCCATATCCTCAGAGTTGTTAAATACACCGTAGTTTACACCACCAGAATAGTGTGAATTTACACCAGCTAATAGATCATCTACAGCTAAAGCAGCTTCTCTGTTTAAGAACAGCATGTTCTCTTGAATACCACCTTGCTTATCTAGTTCTGCTAAAAGAATATCGAAATCTTCAAGATCGTCATTTACTAGTGGGTTTGAACCAGCACCACCATCAAACATTCCTGTGTTTCCAATAAGACCTCTTTCTTCTAAAGCAGCAAATAAACCTTGTGATCCAGTTCCTGTTACTGCAGAAGTACTGTCTTTTTCAACAGCTTCCATCATTGTCATCTCTAAGTAATCTTCAAATCTTTTTTCTGTATCACCTGAAGACTTTAGGTACCATAAGTAACCTGATTGTCCAGCTTCACCAGAAACTTCAACCCAACCAATTGCACCAGCATCAGATCCATTAATTTGGAACTCATCTTTAATAATCATTGGTTTGTTTGAAAAAGATTTAAATTCAGCTTCAACTCCGCCGCCCATGCCTGGTTTTCCTTTTTGGAAATCAGAACCATAAACGAAGAACTTGATAGGTTTTGCCGTACCACTTATACTTGCAAAGTTGCTAATGTTAGCTACTTCATAAGGTTTGATAGTACAAGTTGCACCGTTAGCAGGAGCATCAGTAATCTGTCCCTTGAATACACGAGAAACAGCTCCGTCTGTTACTTGACATACTACAGTTTGTCCTACTCTTACGCTCATCGCGATGTTAGAACCACCAGCATTGTCAATGTCTTTAGGATCTGAAACCTCACCTGTAGTTGTGTTAACTGTTCCGTGGTAAGCTAAATGTAATCTACCTTGCTCAGACCAAATTACTTGATCAGAAGTCATAGGCATTTCTGCACCGACCATTGATAAGAATCCACTGATAGATCTGTCTCCATATCTTTCAATTTCAGCTTCGTATAGGTCAGGCAG
>TARA_R100000231_G_scaffold26142_1_pt1 | contig 12261 bp, 22 predicted proteins | sample TARA_R100000231 | Tara Oceans TARA_R100000231 (sample SAMEA2620565) | marine metagenome | biome: marine biome (ENVO:00000447); feature: surface water layer (ENVO:00002042); material: "saline water (ENVO:00002010), including plankton (ENVO:xxxxxxxx)" | depth 5 m | reverse complement strand
TTACAAACAGCAATGACAACGAATATGAATAGCAACCCAATACCAATAATTATGAATAATGGTAATACAGGATATGGTTACGCTGCTGTCTTTACTGTCGGTCAAACTCCTGTCTTTAATCTTGATAATGGTAATTATTTAGGTATAGCTGCCGAAGCAATATCTGATACTGCTACAGGTAAAATAAATGTTATTGGTGGAACAAGTACAGGACACTCTTCTCTTACAGTCGGTAATCACTATTTTACAGATAGTGCAGGTACAATAGGTTTATCTGGTAACGCAAGAGGTGAACAATATTTAGGTAGAGCTATCTCAACAACTGAAATACAATTACTAGAAAATGAGGGCTATTTATATGGTACAGCAGAGGGTGCAGTAACCGCAGGTAAACCAGTTGTTGTAGAAGCTGATGGTGATTTTGCCGAAGTAAAAGAAACTACTGCAACACAAAGTTTTACATACGCAGTAGGTACTGCCGTTGAATATAAAGATGCTGACAATATAGCTTCACATGATATTGCTTACGATAGTTATAGAAATAAAATTATTTTAGCAACGCATGGGTCAACTTCAGGTAAACTGCAAATCTATGTAGGAACTGTTACAGGTGGTTCTACAAATTCAATATCTTGGGGTGCTGCTGAAGATGCTGATATTGGAGGTTACGAATATGTAAAAGTAGCTTATGACCCTGTAAGCTATCAAACTATGGTAATATACAATGATGGGTCAAATTTAAGAGCATTCATTGTTACAGAAGATGGTGATAACACAGTAACTACTGGTTCGCAGGTTAGTATTACAAATGCTAATGGTAGTACCTCTAGCGATATTAGTACTGACCTTATAAATGTTGGTGAAAGAAAATGGGTAGTTGCTTATAAAAATGCTTCTACTGGTTATATCGAATCAAGAGTTTTAACAACATCAGGAACAACTATTAACCAACAATCAGCAACAACTATAAGAAGTATAGATAATGGTAGAATGGCTATTGCAGTTAATACCGAAACTATGGGGTCTTATGCTGCTAACACTAGACTTGTTTATTTTATAGCACAAAACAGTTCGTCTGATATGCACATTGTTGGGGCAACATTAGATGGTAATTCTATTGGTAGTTTAGGTACTTTACATGATACGAATAGTGCATTTCAAATGACTGGAGGTTCTGCTGTGTATGACCCTGAAAGCAATAGATTTTGTTGTGCTTCAAAAAATGGGGATGGTGGTGCTGGAAAATTTACTAGCTGTACTTTAGATGGGAGTGATAATTCAATAGGAAGTGTTGTTGAATCAACATTTGAAAGCGGTCACACTACAACAACTATAAAAGTTTTAGCTGAACTAGGTAAAGTTCATATATGTTATGGGGATAGAGATGATGGCACAAAAGGTAAAATAATAGATGCTTCAATAAATTCAGGTACAGGTGCAGCTACCTTTGGTACAGCAAATGTATTTTTCGATAGCACATTACATTTTTCTAACTCACCAAGAACGGCAAATGTTGATTTAGGTTTTGCTTTTGATAGTGATACAAATAGATTTGTTGTAGTATATTCAGATGATTCTAGTAATGATGGCTTTAGTGCTGTTGGCTCACTTGTTGGTAGTAAAGCAGTAACTACTACTACTTTGGCAGATGATGGAGAAAATTATATAGGAATTGCAACAAAAACAGTTGCAGATAATGAACAAGTTGAAGTAGCGACTTTTGGTCAAATAGATGCTCAACAAAGTGGGCTTACTGCAGGACAAAAATATTTTGTTCAATCAGATGGAACTTTAGCTACAAGTGCAGATGCTAGTGGTTTAAGTGCAGGTGTTACTATGGTAGCAGGTAAGGCATTGTCAGCTACCAAGTTATTAATTAGTGAATAAGGAGTAAATAAATGCAAACAATAGTAAGAAATGGAACAAATATCAGTCTTTATTATTTAGAAGATAGTAAAACTGTAGATATAGGTTCTGACCAAACAACAATAAGTGATGGTGGTACACTTGAATTAATTATTGGAGATTGTAATTCTAGTAATGCAACATTGCATACAGGCGTAGATGCAAAATCAGATTATTGGGGTTGGAAATATAAACATGATGGTTCTTCATGGTCAGCTAATGCAGATTTTAAGGGTAGCAATAACCTTACAACTGATATTAATGATTCTGTAACAACTATTACTGTTTTTAACACAAACCCATTTACAGCATCTGGTACTGTTCAAATAGGTGATGAAAAAATTACTTATACAGGTGTTGATGGAACAAATCTAACAGGTTGTACTAGAGGTGCAGAATCAACAAGTGCTACAAATCATAGTGCTGACGATTTTGTAAAACAAATCTAATGGTCAAAGCAACTGTAGCAACTGTAAAACAAAAGATTGACGACCATGTTGACGCTTGTTCTTTTCGTTATGAAGCTATAGAAAAAAGATTAAATAGAATAGAAACTATTATGATTGGTGCAAGTGCATCAATTATCATGTTGTTGTTAAAAATTATATTTTTTTAAAATGTCAACAAAAATTGGTTTACAGGGAGAGTTAATAGCAAGTTCTCTTCTTTTAAACTATGGTATTGACAATGACCTCGTGTCAAAAGAGGGATATGACATCATTGCATGGATAAATGCTAAACCTTTTCGTGTGCAAGTTAAAGCAACATCAAAACCACATAAAGAAACAGGTGAAACAAAATATCGTTATAATTGGAATTTAGGTTATGGTGCTGACAAAAAACCATATACCCATAATGAGTGTGATATAATTATATTGGTTGCATTAGACAAACGCATTTGTCACTTTATGTTGCCAAATAACAATAAATCAAAAAAAATGTATATTAGTAAAATGACATTAGAAAATGAAGAAAAAACATTTTATAGTGTAATTGATAATGTAAAAAACAAATGTTTATGTAGGTAAATAATGGCAAAAGCAATACGAAGAACAACAGGCAAGGGTGGTAACTACCGACCTACAAAAAAAGGTGCAGGTATGACACAAAAAGGTATTCGTGCCTATCGCAGAGCAAACCCTAAGTCTAAATTAAAAGGTGCAGTAACAGGTAAAGTAAAAAAAGGTAGTAAGGCTGCCAAGAGAAGAAAAAGCTATTGTGCAAGGTCTTTAGGACAGTTAAAACGCAGTTCTGCAAAGACTAGAAACAATCCTAACTCTCGTATTCGTCAGGCAAGACGCAGATGGAAATGTTAAGGTATCGAGGTATAAAATATACTAGAAAAAAAATTACAAATCACATATCATATATACTTTGTTTGTATAGAGGTATTGAACATTTAGTTACAACTAAACATAGGAGTTAAAATGTCATTATATAGAAACATAAACAGAAGAAAAAAAGCTGGTACAAGTCGGTCAAAGAAAAAATCAACTATATCAGCAAAGGCTTATGCTGATATGAAAGCTGGTTTTCCTAACAGCAAAAAAAATAAAGCTAAAAGAAAAAGAAAACGCAAAGCAAAAAAATAAGGAGTAAAAAATGAAAAAATCAAAGGGCTACAGAAAAGGTGGCGTTAGAAAAAAAGCAAAAGGTATGAAAAGAGGCGGTAAGAAAAAAAAATAAATAAGTTTTAGGGAGAACTTATGTCTTATTTAATATCCAATGTGCCTTATTTTAAGGTATGGGTAAGAAAAGAATTTACTTGTGGTCATCTTAAATATCATGGTGATTTCATACACGCACTTGCATTTGCTGTTAATTGTATTCCAGACAGGTCTTTATCATTTCAAGTTGTTTTTACTGGTTGTGAAATAGATTATGATGACTATGATACCCCTAATATACATGGTGGGGCAATGTGGGCTAGAATGCCGATACAGGGTCTAGTTGCTGACATACCATTAGATGAATACCCAGATAGAATGGAAAACCACCTATGTCAGCCTTGGGATTGTATGTCACATCATCATTCTGTCATTGTTATGGATAGAACATCATCTTCGCCTTGGTATGCAAAAATAGATGGTAAATTTTATTTAGCAAAATATATTTTTACAGTTGATTATACAGAACACGAAATTGCTGACAGTCCGGACCAACATAAGCAAAGCCATGTGTTGTATCTTACAGAGGGCAAATGGAAAGGCAATATTGTAGCTTTACCAAATAACAGAGTAAGAGTAACAAATCCTGCATTATGGCAAACAGGTAAAGGTTCACCAGATTTTATACCAAGTCAAGAGATACATAGTAGCGAAGAACATGAAAGTTATACAGACCCAGATATAACCTTTGATAATTTGTATAATAAAGGAGATAAAAATGATTAGTTTACTCGGCAGCCTCTTGGGCTTTAGCACATCTTTCTTGCCATCTGTCTTAGGATTTTTTGAAAAAAAAGCAAAATTTAAACAAGATTTACTTATGTTAGAAGCAAAGGCAAAATATGCCGAACAAATGTCTAAATATAAGATACAAGAATTAGACGCAGAAGCTGACATAGCCGAAGCAAAAGCTATCTACGCTCATGCCGAGCAACTTTCCAAAAATAATTCCTCTAAATTTATAGGTGCATTACAGGCATCAGTACGACCTGTTATTACTTATTTATTATTTTCTGTTTTTGCTTTTGTAAAAGTTACACAAGTAATTATGGCAGTAAAAGGTGGTGGTGATGTGCTTGAGGGTATTGTTGCTGCATGGGATTTAGAAACACAAGCTATGTTTAGTGCTGTTATTGCATTTTGGTTTGGTAATAGAATGATGAAATCAGCAAAAAAATAGTTATACACAATTATATACCTATGATATATTATTTTTTTTTAAAGAGGAAAACATGAACATTTTTACAAAAATAAGTGCGTACAGTTTAGTTACTATGATTGTTCTTTTAGCAATAACCTTTTTTCTTGTTAGCTGTGGTAGTTCAAGGATTATGCTCAATGCTGATATACCTGAGTCACAACAAATAGAAATAACAATCTCAACAGAAGAAAACGAAACTGTTACAACTGAGTAATGTCAACACCACAAGTTACGCATATAGAAGCTGCGTTAAGTGATAAACAAATAAAAAAAATATTAGATGTGATGCCACACATTAAAAGTAATAATGGTGGATTAACCGGAGGTACTGTTGACAAAGATTATCGTAATGTTGAAGTTAAAGCATTTGACGCTAACAACAAAGACCTTGAATTTTTAGCTGTTATGATTGGTGAGTTTGGTCAAACAGTAAACGATAAATACTATGGTTTTGACATAAAAGGTTTTGCTGAACCCCTACAATTTTTAACTTATGGTGTTGGGGGTCATTATCAAGCACACATGGATATTCAATGGTCTGATTTAAAAACAAATGTTCCTAATAGAAAATTAACAGTCATAACACAACTATCGGACCCTGATGAGTATGAGGGTGGTGACCTAGAATTAGACATAACTAATGATAATTTTGTAATTCCAAAAGGAAAAGGTGATATGATAGCGTTTCCTGCCTTTTTAATGCACAAAGTACACCCAATAACTAAAGGAACTCGTTGTAGTGTTGTATCGTGGCTTTCAGGCGACAGTTGGAAATAGGTATATATTACCCTTTACTTGTATCTATTTTGCTTTGTATGGTCTTTAAATCAATTAATTTTTTTAAATTTGTATTTAAATCTAATAAATTTTTAATTTATGGGTGGAGTTATTGACTCCACCCTTTTCCCTTATAAGTTATTGATAAATGATACTTGTGTTAGAACCATTTGACCATTCAAAATATTGGTCAGGAGTTTCTAATGGTTGCAATGTTTGCATAAATCTATTATGCGAGTGTGGATTACCAATTTCATTACTATATATATCATAACCAATATCTGTTAAATACACATTGATAGCTTTTTGATTATCTTCCTCAAGTCTATCATCAGACACCACAAAATATCCATGATACCACCGACTTGTCACCTCTTTCTCTCCACTAAATTTATCTATAGTTGACTTATCTTCTGTGATACCGATATAAATTTTATCGTTTCTTTCAAAAGTTGTAACTGATTGGTGGTCTGGTTGTATTGGATTTTCTGACCACTCAACAATTTCATCTCTCATCTTTAGAGGATTGCCAATTTCTCGTTTAACAAAATTCCAAGTTTGTGAAGAGATATGTTGGTAAGGTTCTTCACCTCTTTCTCTAGCATCTAATTCTTTAATCCAATTAGATTCTGAAGCAGGTATTGCTTCTACAGGTTTGTTATTCTGCTCAACTTGTTTTTCTAACAATTTAATTAATCGGTCTGCTACTTGTTGTTTAGTTATTTTATTTAATTTTGTCATTTTAATCTCCATTTTTTGTTTCGTAAGAACTCCTTACTCTTTAAATATAGGGATAATGACATAAAAAGTCAATACTTATTATGGTTTTTTTTTCATTAATTTATTAAAACATAAGTCCTTGTATTTATTAAAATTTCCATAATGAACAGTTTGACCCATACCATTTATTACCCAACCATCACCATTCATATCAATTATTTCACCACAAGCCGCACATGGTCTGTCATCAATTATTGGTTTGGTCCAACTCTTTTTCTTTCTCTTTTTCGGCACGATAATATTCTTCGTAAATTTTTATTTTATCTGAGTGTTTTTCTTTTAAATGTTTTAAACCATTTATAATAGATGTGTGATGTCTGTCAAATTTCCACCCAATATCTTCCAATGAGTATTCACTTGTCATTCTATATATATACCAACACAACCATCTAGGTTCTAATATGGGTGTAAATCTACGCCTGCTTTTTACATCACCCAATGTAATCATATAGTCATTCAGTATTTTGTCTATCGTGTTCTTTAAGGCTTTGCTCATGCCATACCCTGTCAGCTAGTAAATCCATTAGTTTACGAATTAAATTAAAAAGTTGCATAAGTGAAAATTCTACAAATATACAATCATGGTCAAAGCATATTTTCATACCATATTTATTATCTTCTGTTGCTGGTATTAAATGTACTTTTGTATTTTTCGTATAAATTAATTTTTTCATTTATGACAAGGCATATATAGCAACTAACAATAATGCAATTAAAACACCTAATAATTCTTTAGAGCTGTTTATAATTGGTGGTTTTTCTCCATAATGCTCATTCTGCGGCGTATCGGGATTATCCTTTATAAATTTTCCATCTTTACTTCTTGCCTTTTTTCTTCGTGGTTTTGTATTTGCCATGTGTTATCTCCTTAAAATGGTATATCGTCATCTATATCTGATGATGTACTTGGTGTTGTATTTGATGATGTATTAGTAGCTTGGTTGTTATTTTCACTTAACATAGTTAATGTGCCTTTAAAATTAGGCAAAACAACCTCAGTTGTATATCTTGTAGCACCATCTTTATCTTCCCACTTACGAGTTTGTAGTTGACCCTCAACATATACTTTTGAACCTTTTTTTACATATTGTTGCACGATACCAACTAAACCCTCATTAAACAAAACGACATTATGCCATTCTGTTTTTGTTTTTCTTTCACCGGACTGTTTATCTTTCCAAGACTCACTTGTGGCTAAAGAAAATTTAGCTATTTTTCCCTCATTTAATATATCAGGGTCATTACCTAAATTACCTATTAATTGTACTTTGTTTAACATTTTTTCTCCTATTGGTTGTTAATTGTAAATTTATCTATGATAGTTTCATGTAAGGTTTTTTTCTGTTCTTTATCAATATCAGACTCTTTAATTCTATTTCGTAAATCTTCCCACTTACTATCAAAATCTTCTTGTGTTTCAATCATTTGTATTTCTAACATAAACCCATCATATTGATTATCAGCACTATGTTGTTTATAATTTTTTGATGGTTGATTATTAAAATCTTCTGACTCTATATCACTATAAAAATCAGAATATATATCTACACATTTTAACACGACCCTATCAAATGCTCTTTTTTCTGCCATAGCTATTGGATATGCGTTATGTGTATTTTTACTGCTTGTTTCACCAAACGACTCAATTTGTAATCCTGTCTTTGTATTCTTTGCAGTTGCTTTAATATAAATATTACCCATAATTTCTTGAGGTTCACCATAGGTAACAAAAATTTCATTATATGCAGCAATTTTTTGTACTGCGTGATTACTTAATATCCATTGTTTATTTTGTTTTAATTGCCAAGCAAGTTTGTCACTTTCTTCTATGTTTGGGCAAAGTTTTTTTATTTTTTGCCATGCCTGTTGTCTATTCATTTTATCCTCCTATATCCAACATTTGTAATGAATGCCATCTTCTTTATGTTTTCCACAAAAAAAACAAAATCCATCTTTATCATAATGATTTATCATTTCATTGTATTCTGCTTGTTCAGCTAAATATTCTTGTTTACTAATTTTATGTTCTTTATTTACCATTTTATTTACTCTCCATTATTGTAGTTTTTCTAACCCATTTACCATTTACACGAACCACATCATCTTTTAATGGTCTGCTATTACCACCTGTATGTGATTGTGTTTTACCTTTGTCAGTTGGCTTTTTACCTTTTATTAATTTTTTACCCATATTATCTCCATAAACACCCATTTTAAGTATTGTCTATTACATATTCGTAATCCCAATGATTTAGACCTATTTCTAATTTAGTTTCCGGTAAACCACTAAAATCTTGCATATTATGTGCGTATGTGTATTTTCTTTTTGCTTCAGCTAAAGCAGCTTGACCCTCTGCCAATGTTTGTTCGTTTAATGTATAAAACGCAGTCAAATATGGTTCTTCTTTTTCTACACATACAAAAACAAAATCTTCTATTTCACGACCTGTTACTTTTTTATAAATATTCATGTAATGAGCAACTTGTATGTGATAACCAAAATCTTTAATTGACCTTGCAAAGTTTTTTGGTGTAACACTTGCTGTTGTTTTATAATCAATAATTATATCTTTGTTTGGGTCTTTAATACCAACCCTTGTTAAATCACATCTAATTTTTTCTTTAAAATCTTTACCAAAAATAAAATATGACCATTCCTTTTTTGAACTTTCATGGTGTAAATATGTATCAGCTAATTTGTGTTCATACAAACTATCCCTCATATTATATAATTTCTTTTCTAAGTTAGTTTTAAAAATGTATTGACCCTTTTTTTTATTTTCTTTCCACACTTTTATTTCATTAGAACTACCATGTGCATCTGTAAAAAAAATATTTCTTTTGAATAATTCTTCATTTTCTAATAATAAATGAAACGCACTTCCTATATCTAATGCAAGTTGATTTTTTATTTTAATACCATGTTTTGCTTCTTTTGGTGTTTTAGTAGCCCATAGTTTCCATTCTGTAGAACCTATCCATTTTTTTCGTAAGTGGTAATCTTCACTTGTGCATTCGTCAGGTTCAAGAATTTTTGATTCACCAACTTTAGTTGGCAGGTTTATAATGTTTGTAATATTAACCATATCACTCCTCTTACAAATCACTTTATAACATTATTAACATTTATACACAATAGATAAAATAATTATGTTTTTTTGTCACATATAACGATTTTAGTTGAACCCCATAATAAAAGGTATATAACGAAAACAGAGGTAATTATGGAAAAATTTGTAAGAGAAAATATTGATACAATAATAAAAATTGTCATTGTGATAACTTATATAAGTTGTCTAAGTACTATCGTCTAAATCTATATTAAGTTCATTTGTTAATGACCTTTTTTTTCGTTGACTATTAGCAGCAATACAAAAATCTGTGTTATAAATATTAAAATTACTATCATTTATTATGTTGTAAGATATAATACTTAATACAGATACAAAATTTAGAACTAAAAGTTTCTTATCGTTCCCCAACGAAATAACCCCTTAATTAATTTTAAGGGGTTATAATCACAATATAAAATTTATAAAAAAATCTTGTTTTTACATTTTCTTTGTGAAATTGCTTTGTGTCAAAATTGTGTTATAAACTTAACTGAATCTGAATAGTGATAAAACCAACTAACATTAATAATATAATTAAAAATGCTTTTAGACCATTTCTGTCATTGTGTTCTTTTTTCATTGTGCTAAGGGATTTTTATTATTGTCAGCATCTTTTTCTAACTTGCTAACCTTTTCTTCTAAAATAGCAATTTGGGTTTCCAATGGTGACAAGTCAACTGCTTCAAACTTTCTTGCCTCTATCTGGTCAACTCTTAACATGAGCTGCCCATAGCCATAAAAGCCGGACCCTATCCCACCTATCAGTCCTGTCAACATAACATAAGTTTGAGCTTTCTTTATTAAATCATTCATCTGTAACTCCTAAAAAAATCTATGTTTGATTGGTTACTCATTGCGGAGTGTTGCTGTGAAGAATAACCAACCAAACTTGTCAACGCCTCATTATTGTCTATTAATATGAGATTATCAACTAAATAATTGTCAACATACCAAGTTGGGTTGTCAGGTAGTTGTGTTTGATAACTAGCCCAATGTGGATTATAGCCCATAAAAAATATAATATTGTTTTGTAAATCAACAGAATATTCTCCTGTTTCTTGTTCAAGTTGTTCACCTTGTTCCCTTATACTTTCAAGATTTGCTTGTATAACACTATCCTGTAAATTTTGTGCTTCTGCCATACTCATAATTTCTGTGCTAACAGAACTAATATTTGTTGTTGTATCAACAGATGTAACTTCAACATTAACAACTTGATTTGTTGCACCACCAATATCCATAGGCATAATATTTATGCTTTGTAAAACTATATTAGTTTCATTTAGTTCTGCCGATATTTGATTGCTAACACCTACAGATTGTGAGGTTATATCTCCTGTTGTTATTTGTTCACTACCATTATTATCAGATGAAGATATTGACCTATTAGCTATACGAACACCTTGTTCATTTGTTGCATCAACAATCGTAATGACATCATTGCTTGTTACATCATCTGTTGTATTGTCATCTGGTGTTATTTCTTCTTCATTCATTTCTTCAACAGGTTCGTCAACTTGTAATTCTTCATCACTAATTTCTTCTTCTGTTTCATCAAATATTTCTTCAACTAAATTTAGTTCTGCAAACTCTAATTCTTCTTCAACAATATCTAATATTGGTGTAAGTTCATCTGGTGTATCTGCTGTAAAATAATCTATGGTAGTGTCGTCAAACTCTCCAACCAATAATATATCACTACTAAATGTGACAGAACTATCGTCATTATTATAAAGGTCAAGTTCATCAAGTTCCCCCTCGATTGTGGTGAGGGTGTCAATGGTAATTATAGAAAAATCTGTGTCAACACCCTCTATGGAATCTAAAAAATAATCGTTTTCTTCTGTAAATGTAAAGGAAATTCCATAAATTATTTCATCTTCATCAACACCTATGTTTGTAAAATCATCATCAAAACCTGTGTAAATGCCTGTAAAATCAAGGAAATCATCTGTCAAGTCATTTGTATCTAAATCGTAAATATCACATAAAATATTTGTACTACCCTCTAAACAATCACTTGATAATGCTTCAAAACTTTCATCAACAATTTCTTCTGTAGTTACACTAAAACTATCTAACTCTAATGATGTATTGTTTGTATCATCATACCAAAGATACTCAACATAGTCAGTCATGGTATACTGCAAACCTATGTTTGCTGAGTGATGGTCAATGTTAACTTCTTCATATAAAAATTTTATATCATTTGTTGTTTCATATAGTATGACCTCAAATGTACTTTTACGACCATTAGAATACTCTGACACATTATCCCACATAACAACAAAGTATTGATTTGTGTCTGTTGTATTTCCAAATGTTTGATAGTAAGGTGATTGATTACCACTCGTTCTACGAATAAAATCTGAGTGTAGTGGTTTGATAGAATTATTATATCCTGTACTTGGAAACCTCTCTACTAAATAATTTCTTCTACGACTGACATTAGAATTAAATTCATTGACTGTGCTAAATGTTAAAAATCCATTCATAGCAACTGATACATTGTCATAAGTATTATTACCGAATGTAAAGTCAAAACCAATCGGTACATTTCTTAGTCCATCATCTGATAATGACAGACCTGTACCGGATTGAGATATATCTATAATTGGGTCTGTACCGACTGTAAATGTTGGGTTAGCAAATGCTGATTTTATAAGGGCTGCAAAAGTTGTAAGACCAACAGTAAAAAGAATAGCAATTATTAAAATAATACTATTATAAATAATCTTGTATATATTTTGCCACATTAACAAGATTTATGATGTTTGTGTTTTTTACAGAAAACTTTTTTATTGTTGGTTGGTTTATT
>TARA_R100000231_G_scaffold37386_2_pt1 | contig 12393 bp, 4 predicted proteins | sample TARA_R100000231 | Tara Oceans TARA_R100000231 (sample SAMEA2620565) | marine metagenome | biome: marine biome (ENVO:00000447); feature: surface water layer (ENVO:00002042); material: "saline water (ENVO:00002010), including plankton (ENVO:xxxxxxxx)" | depth 5 m | reverse complement strand
GAACTTGAAGTTACCACTTCAACAAATCATAATTTTGGAGACATTAATGAATTTGTAAGATTAGATGGTCTAACATTTAATCCTTCTTTACCTATTGCAAATGATACCTCATTTGGTTTAGTTGGAATTTTATCATCGAAGACATTCATAGTAAGCATAGGATCTTCAACTCAATCTCATGATTATGTTGGTTCAGGAACTGCATTTGAATACTTACATGATTTAACTTTTGGATCTGGATATAGAAATCCAGTATCAGTGGCAGTTACTGATTTAACAGGTAATGGTTCAAGTGCTGATATTTCGGCAGTAGCTGGTGATGGTGGTGTATTATCATTTACAATTAATAATGTTGGAACAGGATATGAAACACCCCAAATACAAGTTTCATCTCCATCTTATTCAAATTTACCAGTCACTGGTGTTTCTAGAAGAGGTATCGGGTCAACCACCGATACAGGAACTGGAGCTAAGATAACTGTTGGTGTTAGTGCTGCAAACACTTCAGTTGGAATTGGATCTACATTATTTACTGTATCTAGTTTTGTGTTGGAGAATACAGGATATCAGTTCCAACTAGGTGATGTATTTAAACCAGTAGGTTTAGTGACTGCAATCGGTGTAACAACTCTTACTGATTTTGAATTGACTGTAACAGATGTATTTAATGATCAATACTCATCATGGAATTTTGGTCAATTTGACTTTATTGATTCAATAAAGGAACTTCAAGATGGTGAAAGGACAAGATTCCCATTAATATACAATGCTAATCTTTTAAGTTTTGAGAAAGCAGACGACTCTTTACTTGATTTAAAATCATTACTTTTAATATTTGTTAATGGTGTTGTTCAAGATCCTGGTGAAGCATTTACATTTGATGGAGGAACATCCTTTGAATTTACTCAAGCACCAGATCCAACTGACATAATAGATATATTCTTCTATAAAGGCACTCAAGGTGTAGATACTGTTCAAGTCTCAGCTGGAGCTTCAGTTGCACCAACAATCAAAGTTGGTGACTCTGTTCAACTGATTAAGAATTCAGGAATCACAACATCTCAAGATCCAAGAGTGATATATTCAATATCAAGTTCAGATGAAGTTGAAACCAATTTATATAATGGTCTTGGAATTGATGAAATAAATGCAAAACCTTTGCAGTGGACAAAACAAAAAATAGATAAGAAAATAAATGGTGAATTAGTATTTAAAACAAGGGATTCTATCGAACCTTTAATTTATCCAACTGCAAGGATAATATCCGATGTTGGTGTTGGTGATACCATTTTATTTGTTGATAATGCATCATTCTTTGATTATGAAGAGGATTTTTCAACAACTGATGATTTTGAAATAGGAGCAATTGGAGGTTTGATAGTTGAATCAACAGATTTAGTTGCTGCTGGATTAACTGCAATTGTATCAGTTGCAGGTACAATTCAATCATTAGACATTACTAACGCAGGAAAAGGTTATGTTGGTTCTGCTATAACTGTCTCTATAGCTGCACCAGCTACTAACAACTATTATTCAATTACAACTTCTACGACACCTCCAGCAGGATTAACAACTGCAACAGCGACAGTATCTGTATCTAATGGTAGTCTAAATACAGTTACCATAACAAATCCTGGATTTGGGTACACTCAAACTAAACCCCCTCAAGTTATAGCTCCATCTCCTACTTTGAAGAAAGAGGATATCGATCTAATAACTAATGTTCAAGGATTTGATGGTGATGTGATAGGAATAGCAGTCACAGGTGGTGTAAATGGAAATGCAACAGCTATTAAATTTACATTGAGTGAGGACACAGGAGCAGGTTCTGGAAATCCAAAAGGTGTATTTTCTAATTTACAAGTTGGATATCCAGTTTACATTTTTGACACTAATGTCGGTCATGGTGTCACTTCTGTTTTCAGTGATGGGGCTATTGTTTCAACAGGAACAACTTGTTTGGATAATGTTTATTTAATTGATGATATTAATTTATCTAATAAATCAATTATATGCAATATAATGACAGGTGTAAATACAACAGGTGTAGTTACATCATCAACTGGATTTAGTGGTAGATTCTCATGGGGTAGATTAACGGGTAATGGTCTTGTTAGATCTTCTAATCCCATATCTATTGGAGTAACAGGTAAAACATTATACTCTGGTATTTCAACTTTCCCAACAATTCAAAGAAGAGATTTTGGACTTAGAGACACTGGTGCTTTAAGAAAGAATCTCCCCTAGTATAAATATAGAAAAAAGCTAATGATATGGCTGCAATTGTAACTGATCAATTTAGAATTCTAAACGCAAATAATTTCGTAGAGACAGTAGAAAACTCTGCTAATTCTTATTATGTTGTCGTAGGACTTGCTAACCCAACCTCTCCAATTGTTGGTTTTGGAAGAAGTGAAACTTGGAATACAGAAACACCTAATCCCATTGACAGTATAAACTATATAAATCACGTAAATGATACAACGACTTTTGGAAAAAAAGTAACAGGGGATAATGTAAGAAGATTAATAACTAGAAGAAATTGGGCACAGGGAACAAAATATGAAATGTATCGTCATGATTATAGTTTAAAAAACCCCTCTCCAATAACAAGCAATTCAAGATTATATGATACAAGTTACTATGTAATGAATCAAAATTTTGATGTTTATATTTGTTTAGATAATGGATCAAGTGGAATTAATACAACAGGAAATGCATCTCAAGATGAACCCGTTTTTACTGATTTAGAACCTTCAAGAGCAGGTGAAAGTGGTGATGGTTATATATGGAAGTATTTGTTTACAGTGCCTCCTGGTGATATAATAAAGTTTGATTCTACAGAATACATCTCTGTCCCTAGTAATTGGCCAACTTCATCGACAACTCAAATTCAAGCAGTTAGAGAAAATGGTGATTCAACTGTTAACAACAATCAAATAAGAAAAATCTACATTGAGAAACAAGGATTTGGTTATCAAACCAATCTGAGTGGTGTAGAGGTAGATATTATTGGAGATGGATCAGGTGCAAAAGTTGTAATAGATACTGATAGTGAAGGAAAAATAACAAAAGCTGTAATTTCTTCAGGTGGAACAGGATATACTTTTGGTATGGTTGACTTAGGAAGTATTCAAGGTTTAGGTACTCCGTCTGTTAGAGCAAAATTAATCCCAATAATACCTCCATCTAGAGGTCATGGTTTTGATTTATATAAAGAACTAGGAACCGATAAGTTACTTGTTTATGCTAGATTTGATGATTCTACTAAAGATTTTCCAACTGATACTAAATTTGCACAAATAAGTATAATCAAAAATCCAGTGGTAAATGGAGTTGGATCAACGACTATTTTCACAGCAAGTGAATTTTCAAGTGTTAATGCAATAAAAGTCATATCACCAACTGGTGATCCTGTAGTAGGTGAAAAAATAACACAAACTGTCACTGAAGGAACAGCAAAAGGATATATTGTTTCATTTGATTCAGATACAAATGTTTTAAAATATTACCAAGATAGATCATTGTATTTTAATGATACTACAGGAGATCAAACTGATTATAATAATTTGAGTTCAGAAGCAAAAGTGTTAAGTTTCCAATCAAGTGCTGAACCAATTAATGCCGCTGGAGGATTTCAAGCATCAGTTGACCAAAATTTTAGTGGTATAAGCACTAATCCATCTGGTAATAAAGTAGTTTCACTAGGTGTAAACTTTGAAAATGGTCTTGCTAATCCTGAGATAAATAAAGGGTCGGGTGAATTAATTTATCTAGATAATAGAGCTACAATAACAAGAAACTCTAGACAAAAAGAAGATATCAAAATCATCTTGGAATTTTAAAAAATGTCACAGAAAACAAATCTAAATATTAGTCCTTATTATGACGATTTTGATAAGGACGATCAGTTTTATAAAGTATTATTTAAACCTGGTTTCCCCGTTCAGGCAAGGGAATTAAGCACTTTACAGTCAATTCTTCAAAATCAAGTTGAACAATTTGGAACTCATATGTTCAAGGATGGTTCTATGGTGGTGCCAGGTGGTATTGCTTATGATCCTGAGTATTACTCTATGATTATAGAACCTGAACACTTAGGAGTGCCAGTTATATCATATTTGGACGAATTAAAAAATAAAAAATTAAAATCTGAGGTTACAGGTGTACAATTTACAATTGATGATTATCTTTATCCTGAAGATAGTGATCAAATAGAACAACCTACTATCTTTGTAAAATACTTAAGTTCAGGTCCTGATAATGTAGCAGCGTTTCCTTTTGACGGAGAAAATATAATTGTAGAAGAGACATTCGTATATGGCAATACTACTATAACTGCAGGTCAAACAGTTTTGAAATTGGTGGATGTAGATTCTCATTTTACTGGTTCTGCCGCTAAGTTATCAGCTGGTGTATATTTTATCAGAGGTAATTTTGTAGAAGTACCTAATGACAAAATTGTTTTAGATCCTTATAATCAATATCCATCATACAGAGTTGGTTTAACAATAGATGAGCAGATAATCACAGCTAAAGATGATCCTCAATTATATGATAATGCAAGAGGTTTTTCTAATTTCGCTGCACCAGGAGCAGATAGATTAAAAATTAAAACAGAACTTTCAAAAAAATCTTTAACTGATTTTAATGACACAAATTTTATTGAATTACTCAGAATTGATGATGGTCAAATAAAAGTAATTAATAATCAAACAGAGTATAATTTAATAAGAGATTATTTTGCAAAAAGAACTTATGAAGAGTCTGGTAATTATTCATTAGATGAATTTAGAATTGATGTATTAAATAGTTTAAATGATGGATTTTCCCCAGATGGTGGAGTATATAGACTTGGTGAAGAAACATCTGATGGAAATATACCGAATGATGATTTAATGTGCGTTAAAGTCTCTTCGGGAAAAGCGTATGTTAAAGGATATGATATTTCATTAGATTCCTCTACTATATTAGACGTTCAAAAACCCAGAGATGTTCAAGAGGTTGATAGTGCATTAATCCCTTATCAAATGGGAACTATTTTTAAAGTTAATCATGCGTCTGGTGTTCCTGCACCTAATATTAACGATGATACTGCGACTGTTGAATTATATAATAAAAGAACAACAATTGATAATAATAAACAAGGTGATAAGATAGGAGAAGCAAGAATATATTCTTTTGCTGTTTCAGATGCATCATATGAAAATGATACTACGGAATGGGATTTACATTTATTTGACGTTCAAATTTTCACAAAAATAGAATTTAATGTTGCAACATCTGCAAGTCAAATACCTGTAACATCATTTGTAAGAGGTGTTAGTAGTGGAGCAAGTGGTTTTGCATCAGTGGTTTCGAGTTCCTATAATTGCATTCATTTGAGTAATGTAACTGGTCAATTTATGGCTGGAGAGCAGGTTGTAATAAATGAAAATACATCAATCATCAGATCAATTAAATCAATTGAAACATTTGGTATACAAGATGTAAAAGGAATATTTCAAAATACGTCCTCTGTTACTGGTTATGGAGTTAGTTTTACGGCTGATACTGTTCTTCAAAGAGTGATATCACCAAGTTTCAGTAATGCTGACAAAATTACAATAACAGGTGCTGGAGCAACCACAAATGGAACATTCAATTTTGTGGGTGTTAGCACTGGTACTATATTAAGATATACCCCAGAAGGTGAAACAATTGAAAGATTTAATCGCATTGAAACAGTTTCTGCGGATGGATTTAGTGTTACTCTTTCTGCAGTACCAACAATTGCAGGTATTTGTAATGGTGCTTTGAATACAAGTAAGATATCCACAACTTTTGCTTTTGGAGTTCCAAAGGTAAGTTTAGAGGATTCTAAAGGATTATACTCAGAAATAGAAAATAAAAATGTATCTGATGTATTCATAGATAATGCATCATTAATAGTAGGAAAAAATATTACAGGTGAGGCTACCAATTCTGATGGGGTTTGCACTTTTGATTTATCTCAATCTGGATTAACAACAGCTTTTTATGAGAGTTTTGATGAGGAAAGATACTCCGTACATTATTCGGATAAAACAATTGAACCTTTAACACCTGATCAATTTGTATTAAGTAATGATGGTCAATCTGTTACTATCAACGGATTAAAAGCAAGTGAATCAAACATAGTTGTTAGTACAACACTTAGAAAACAAGGATTAAAGAGTAAACAGAAGAATTATATAAGAAGTGAAAGAGTAACTGTTGAAAGCACTGCAGTTGGAATAAACACTGCTTTAACTGGATTAACTCAAAGTTCTAGTTATGGATTGAGAGTAGAGGATAAGGAAATATCTTTAAACAAACCTGATGCAGTAAAAATAATTGGAGTATTTGAGTCTTTAAATACTTTAGCACCTACTTTAGATAAGTTTGTTTTCCCTTCAGGATTATCATTAGATAGTCAGAGTGTGTTAGGTGAATTATTATTAGGTGACGTAACTGGTGCTGTTGCACAAATAGTAGGCAGAGTATCTGCAACTGAAGTTGAAGTAGTAATGTTATCATCAACTAATTTTGCTATTGGTGAAGTTGTGTTATTCTTAGAGTCACAGATTACTTCAACTCTACAAGACATTGTAAATGGAAATCATACAATAATCACAAATAGATTTGAACTTGATAGAGGTCAAAGGGAGCAATACTATGATTATTCTAGAATAGTTAGAAAATCTAATTTTGCACCACCTTCTAGAAAATTATTAATAGTTTATGATAGATTTGATGTTCCTACAAATGATAGAGGTGACATTTACACGGTAAATTCATATCCAGTAGAAAGATTTGGAGATATTCCACATCTAAAAGATGGATTAAGAGCATCAGATACTTTAGATTTTAGACCAAGGGTATCAAATTTTTCAGGAAGTGGATCACCTTTTGCTTTTTCAAATCGTACTTTTAATAATGCTATTAATCCATCATTTATTGTATCACCAAATGAGAGTTCAATAATTGGTTATAATTTTTACTTACCAAGAAAAGATAAAGTTATATTAGGAAGTGATGGTGCCATTGGAATTATGGTAGGAGAATCATCACTTAATCCTAAAGAACCATCCACAACTGACAACACAATGGAGTTGGGGGTAATAAGTTTACCTGCGTATCTTTATAGTCCTGATGATGCGATTATTACATTAACTGATAACGTAAGATTTACCATGAGAGATATTGGTAAATTAGAAGATAGAATTGAAAATTTAGAGATAACTTCATCTTTAAGTTTACTTGAATTAGATACAAAAACACTACAAATTCAAGATGCAGATGGTTTAACTAGATTTAAAACTGGATTTTTCGTTGATGATTTCAAAAATACCAGTTTAATGGATATTGATAACATAGATTGTAATGTATCAGTCACTCGTAGAAATAGAAGAAGAAAAAAACTGAATGGAGGAGTAAAAGAGGGTGAAGAAAATATAATGACCGCACCTGCTCACATGTGGTCAGTAAAACCAGAATTAGCATTAGATGCATCTTTAAATTCACAAACTGCAGATTTCTCAGCAGATCTTCCTCTATTAGATCCTAATGTCAGAAAAACAGGTGATTTAATCACTTTAGATTATGATGAAATTCAATGGTTAGGAAACCCACTTGCATCCAGAGTTGAAAATGTTAACCCATTTAATTTGACTGGTTTTTACGGAAAAGTAAAATTAGATCCTGCAAATGATACTTGGATTAGAAATGTTGAAATAGACGGTGGAAAAAAAATGATCACTGGTACTGTTGATAGAACTTATGTTGAAAAAGTACAACTTAGTTCAAAACCAGATGATCATATTCGATCTCGTAATGTGGGTTTCGCTGTTGATGGTTTAAGACCTGTTACAAGATTTTATCCATTTTTTGATAAAACAAGTGGTATTGATATCTTACCAAAACTAATTGAAATGTCAATGGTAAATGGTATTTTTACTAAGGGAGAAAAAGTAGAGGCTACAGTTGACGGAAAAAGAGTTGCAATATTTAGAATTATACAACCTGATCATAAAGAAGGAGATATAAATTCACCAACTAAAACATTTAATGCTAATCCATATGATACAACAAGCAGTTTAGGAACATCTTATTCAGCATCTTCAACAGTTTTAAATGTTGATATCAACTCTTTGATAGATGAGGCAAAAGGAGAGTATTATGGATACATTCCAAACTCAGAATCAGTAACTTTACTTGGACAAACAAGTAAAGCACAAGCAACAGTGACAAATGTTAGATTGGTTGCAGACACATTTGGAGATCTTTATGGTTCATTCTTCTTTAGAAATCCATTATCAGATCCACCTCCATCATTAAGATTTAAAACAGGCACAAGTACGTTTAAATTAACATCCAGTATTGTAAATGAAGATCCACAACTAGGTTCTGAATTAATAAGTTCAGCAGTTACTGAATATGTAACAAGTGGAAAAGTAAATACGATTAAATCAACTAACGTTACCATTAGAACACCACCTGCATATTATTATAATTATACAAGTGGTGGTGGACAAAGATACGTTATAACAAATAGATATACATGGGATGGTAGATATAAAAAATATACTGTCCAAGAAGCCAGAGCATTACAAAGATCAGGTGCGAGTGTAACAGATGAACGAGGAACATATTTTACAGGACAACCATCAAACACAGTTTCTCAAGGTGCTTTATCTAGAAGATATGCTGCAAGTACTTTTGGAACTGGTATTCCATCAGGTAGTGACTTAAAAGCAGGTTCTTTTGGAATATCTCCTGCGGGTCGATTAGAGGCACAGAAGAATAAAATATTATCGGGTTTAGACAGGGTACGAAGTCTCTTTAGTAGAAAAAGTAATAACAACAATAACCAATCAAGTGGTGGTGGTGGCAACCAATCAAGTGGCGGCGGAGGCGGCAACGGTGGCGGCGGAGGCGGCAACGGTGGTAATGGTGGAGGACCAAGTCCAAGTCCAAGTCCAAGTCCATCTGTTGCTCGAAGAAATAGAAGAAGAGGGCAAGGTGGAAGAGTTAATGGTTCACCTTTAGGAACAATACCAGGTAGAAATAGTGTAGGTATAGACCCATTATCACAAACATTTAAAGTTGATGAAAATGGTGCATTTTTAACATCAGTTGACTTATTTTTTGCATCAAAAGATCCTACAGAAAATCTTACAGTAGAAATTAGAACAACTGAATTCGGAACTCCTACAACACAATTAGTTCAAGATTTTGCTCGTGCAGTTGTTAGTCCTGATCAAATCACCACTTCAAATAATGGTGAGGTAGCAACAAGAGTTACTTTCCCATCACCAGTATTTTTGGAACCTAATTTAGAATATGCTTTAGTTCTTGGAGTTACCCAATCAATTAATTATGAAGTTTGGATATCACGTATGGGTGATAAAACTGTTAACACACAAACTTTACCAGATGCTGAATCTGTTGTTGTAACAAAACAATATGTTGGTGGAAGTTTATTTAAATCACAGAATGGTAGTATTTGGACTGCTAGCCAATATGAAGACATGAAATTTAGATTATATAAAGCTAATTTCACATCAACTGAAGGAACTGTATTTTTCTATAATTCTGAAATGGATACCAGATCTGGTAATATTGAAAGACTGAAAAGAAATTCAATAAAAACTTTACCAAGAAAATTACAAGTAGGTATCCAAACAACCACTCATGCATCATCTATATTAAAATTAGGTGAGGGTGTAAAAGTAAGTGATTCTACGTCTGCTACTGCAGTTCATGGATATATTGAAAGAGTAGGTGGTCCTATAAACACACTTGCTATCACTAATAGTGGAAAAGGTTTTACTCCGAGTCAAACCTATAATAATGTCCCTTTATTTGCCATAACAGGTAATGGATCGGGTGCAACCGCAACTGTCGCAACTAATAGTTCAGGACAAGTTTCATCAATTTCGATTACAAGTAATGTAGGTGGAAATGGATACGCAGCTGGTGATATCATAGGTATAACAACAAGTAATGTAACTAAAGGTTCTGAAGCTTTAATAACTGTCTCAGCAACAAATGGAACTGGTATGCTTTTCCTCAATAATGTTCAGGGTGAAGAATTTACAAGTGGTCAACCAATTGTTGTTTATGAGGGTTCTACTGCTACATCATACGGTAGCACAGAAATTACTTCGTCAGCAGTTTATGATGCAAAATATGAAGGTAATGTTATTGAAGTAAATCATTTCAATCACGGAATGCAGGCTGATAATAATCTTGTCACTCTTGCAGATATAGAACCCGATACGATACCAGTCTTACTAACTGATTCACTATCAGTTGATGGCCAAACAATATCAGTTGCAAGTACATCTGAATTTGTAACATATAATGGAATATCTACATCACAGGGTTATGTTAAAATTAACAATGAAATAATTTTCTACAATAGTATAGGAACCAATCAACTTGGCATAGGAACAAGAGGTGTAGACGGAACAATACCAAGAACTCATGAAACAGGTGATAAGGCAAACAAGTATGAATTAAATGGATTTGACTTAAGATGTATTAATACCGACCATAGTATGGTATTAATGGGTCAAGAAATAAATGATCTTAGAGACATGGATAATTACTACTTGAGTCTAAATAGAAAAAATTTAAATTCTGGTGACACACAAGTTAGTTTTAAAGATGAGTCAAATCTTGGTGGTGATAATATATTTGCATCTCAAAACTATCAATTCGATACTATCATACCTCAATTTAATACATTGATTCCAAGTAGTGATGTTACCATGGGTACTCAAATTAGAACTGTCTCTGGAACAAGTGCTGGTGGAAGTGAGGTTTCGTTTATTGATCAAGGATTTGAAAACATCGCAATTGATAATGAAAATGAATTATCTACTCCTAGATTACTTTGTTCAAAAATCAATGAAACCAATAGATTATCAGATTTACCATTAAATAGGTCAGTTACTTTAGGTGTAAAACTATTATCAAATAATAGTAATATATCTCCTGTAATAGATATTCAAAATGGTGTTATTATTTACAAGAGATCAAGATTGAATAAACCAATATTAGATTATGTTAAAGACGGAAGATCTCAACAATCATCTGGTGATCCACACTCATCAGTTTATATAAGTAATCAAGTTGATTTAAAAAATCCAGCTACTTCTTTGAAACTCTTAATATCTGCTAATCGTGATGCGACTGCAGATTTCAGAGCATTCTATCAACTTGTTAGAGCAGATGGTACTGAGACAGAACTTTCTTACACAGCATTTCCTGGTTTTGATAATCTTGATGATACAGATGGAGATGGTTTTGGAGACAGAATTATTGATAAATCTAAGAATAGTGGTAAACCAGATGCTTTCGTTTCTCCTAGTGTAGATGATGAATTTAAGGAATATCAATTTAGTGTTGATGAACTTGAAGAATTCATAGGTTACAAGATAAAAATTGTTATGAATGGAACAAATGAAGCAAAAGCTCCAAGATTTAAAGATTTAAGAACAATTGCATTAGCATGATACCTATCAAAGATCACAAACATTTATACCGTGATGAAAATAGTGGTGCAGTAATAAATACTGACACAGTTGGATATCAACAGTATAAAAAAACAAAAAAAATAAAAAATAATCAAAAAAATGAGATAGAAAAGATGAAGGATGACATTGAAGAAATAAAAAATTTGCTTAAGCAAATAGTTAATAAATAAATTATTCTTAATTATGAAATGTTTGAAATTAATCCAGAAATTAAAATAAAAAAAGAATATCTCTTAGATACAACTATTTTCATAGTAGATGATTTTTATAAAAATCCTCATGAGGTTTTTAATCTTTTATTTAATAGAGAGGTTCCTCTATGGAAGATGGATCAAAAACCATCTTATAACACCATTCATTTTGAAGATAGAAGGACAGAGGAATATAATTACGCTTTAAAACCAGTTTATGAATTTTTACAAGGTTTATGCGGACAAACTTATGATGATCCTTTTTTAATCACAAATGTTCATAAATTTTTTAAACATGATTTTAATGATTATGAAAATTGTGTTTGGTGGCCGCATCGAGATAGTGGTTATAATGGTATAGTTTATTTTAGTGATGAATGTGGGACAAATCTATATTCACCTGATTTTTATGATAAAAGTGCAAGAGAACTGGGAAATGAACATAAAACAGTGTGGGTAAAAAAAGAAAAATATAAAAAATTAAAAACTATTGAGTCTAAGTTTAATAGATTAGCATTTTTTGATGGACTTAAGTTTCCTCACGGAATGGACATTTGCAATGACAAATACTTTCACGATGAGTATCGTTATAATCAGGTATTCTTTTTTGATAATCCAGATTTCAAAATGATAAACACTCATCGAGATATATAGAGGGA
>TARA_R100000231_G_scaffold96936_2_pt1 | contig 12429 bp, 18 predicted proteins | sample TARA_R100000231 | Tara Oceans TARA_R100000231 (sample SAMEA2620565) | marine metagenome | biome: marine biome (ENVO:00000447); feature: surface water layer (ENVO:00002042); material: "saline water (ENVO:00002010), including plankton (ENVO:xxxxxxxx)" | depth 5 m | reverse complement strand
CTGGCTATTACGGAACCATTTAACTATTCGTTACAAATAGCACTTGATTATCAGCAGATCTCTGCTATATACTTCTCTATTCTGATTTAAGCCACTCAGGATATTCCTGTTATCGGACCACCTGTAATGTGACTAAGTGTTTATCTTATTTCAGAACTGAGGCAACTCAAATATACCGATGCATCGTCTAGAATATATCTATATTGTTGCCTCTATTCTGATTCAAGTCACTGGGCATCTACTGGTGCTCTACCATGTATCATCCTATGTGACTAAGTGTTTATCTTACCAACTTTACGCATCCAATCAGGCGGTGCCATATGCTGCAACCAGTCTTTCATTGTAGGTATAAAACCACAATCTTCTAAGACATGTTGTTCTGCAATATATCGCACTGGTATTTGTCTGGTTTTATCTTTATGTTCTATGGTAATATATTTACCAAATGTATCGATACACCAACCAATACCTTCTGAATGATGACGCATTGCTCTATGTGTAACAAAAGCATAACCACGTTTACTGTCGTCAAACCAAGAATGTATGAGAATATAGTCGTCGACTTTACCTCCCCACTTCTTGACACTGCTTTTGCTATGCATTAACGGGTCCATTATAAACCCTCTTTATCAAGCCACTCTTTAATCTGCAAGATCTTTGTTCTATCTGCTTTACGATTAAAGTCAAGAGTAGCACCAGCGTAAGTATTTAGTTTAAGTTCATCTTGTAAATAAGTACGCAATCTCTTTTCGTCTGATCCTGTAAATCTAAAACTATCTTCAAGCGTTTCCACTTCCATGATATTTCGATTTTGTTCTACAGACACTTCTACATGATATTCATTATCAGGATTTGTAGAAGGTGTCAATTTATACTGAATTGTATTTTGACTACCTTCGTTAATTTCCCAACCACCGTCAAGTTGTGAATAACAATGGTTTTCTAATTTACTCCATGTAGATGTTGATACATCTGGATATGCTAACATCATTGGATGATTAACAACTTCAGGTAATGTTGCTCCATAATGATTTACATATGGTAAAGAGTAAATACGATCGTGCTCACCATTTTGTACATTTCTGTAAAATTGTACTTGTAGATTTTTTGCATCAATGCTGTGTATTTTCCATTTACCATTTAAGAATAACTCGTTAAATGGTTTCAAATGTGAATTAATGTAATCTACAAATTCGTTAGCAGTTGTTACATTTGTTTTTGTAAATACACTTTGCACTTTTTCTTTTGTATTCCAGTTTGTTTGATAGCCAACATCCCAACTGTATACATTAGAGTTATATGCTTTATTTAATGATAAAGCTAAACATTCTATTCCAAGTTTAATTTCAGTATCATCTTCATCATAAAGCCTAACTTCTTCAATACCGCCATCATCACCACAACCATTGACATCAAACTCTATCATACGAATATCAGTTTTATGCCATACATTGTAAAGTGATGTAGCAATACCTAGGTTTTTATTTGCCTTGCTGAATCTATCGCCAAGACAACTAATAGCCCACCAATCGAAACCGTCTATTGTTTTACCGCCAGTTCCAGATTTACCAAATGCTTTTGATGAAGCATCTGATGTATTGATAACTAAATTATCAAGTAAGGTACTATTTCCTCTCATCTTTATTTTCCTCCATTAGTTCTAGGTCCATACGCTTGTGAATGTAAGAACTATCCCAAGTCGCTGCGACATAGTATGTGATTATATTTCTTATTTGATATGGTTCTTTATTACTACCTAGTAAGTAGTTAATGAACTCATCCAACTTTTGCATTTCTTCTTCATGTTTGTCAGCCCTAGCTTGGAACATATCGTAATGCAAGACCTCTTCATTTTTAGCCATTTCGACTCCTTCCTTTTTATTTCAATAAGCATTGCTGCAAGATATACTATCATATCTAATGCTTCTTCGATAGCATCTTGCAAATGATCTCTTGTGCCATTCAATGGTACTTGTGCACCATGTTCTTTAGCACCAACTTCTAATCGCTTTTCAATTAGCTTTAGAATCCTTTTATTATTTTCCATTTTTTTCCTCCAAATATCTATCTGATATTTCTTTTTTTTCTACTGGTAATTTATCCAAAGTTATTTCTGTTACAGATATATTACCCATATCCCAATCTTGTCTATCATTCATTATTTTTAAGATAAGTTTTTTTATATCATAATCTGTAGAAAAATATCCATATGTTATCCATTTACAATGACAATGGTCATAATCACATAAATGCATACCATCTTTTTCATATGTATACCAGTATTGTACTTTTAGTATTTTCACTTTTCATACCTCTTTTGTTGTTATTATGTAAACCAGTGCAAGAATGGTCTGTCGTGACGGACCTAATCACTGTTCTTTATCTCACACTGGTTTAATGCTTGACATAGAAAGAAATGGAAACTATGCCAAGTTGATTGGTTATCTATTGAGTTCCCAATCGTAAAAGGAAGGTTCTATACCTTCGTTGCGCCCTTCCTTTATTTCTGGTTCATCAATAGCTTGAACATCTGCCATTTTTGTTAGGCGTTGTTCACTGTCATTGCAACATACATCTATTGTTTGCCATATCCATTTTTGCTTTTCATAGTTGTATTCTTGCTGTGCAATGGGTGTCCTACATGTTGGACATACTACTCTTAGTTTATCCATATGGTTGCTCACCTTCGTTAATGTTATCTCTAAGTTTTTGTATTAACCTAGCATCTACAATATTGAAGTATATTGCCCACATATATCGTTTTGACATCTTCTTCAAAACTATATTACATGCTGGATCGTAAGCATTCGTTGCTTGTTTTTGTAATGACTCTAGGTCTACATTATATTTCTTTGTAAACCAAATTACAAATCGTTTAGAATGCTGTAATTTTGTATGATAGATTTCTTTCTTTGTCATAGTTCTTCTCTATCAATACGAGGCCTACTAGACTTTATCCTAACATTGTAATATGTTATTGGTTCTGAGTCTATTGGCTCTATGTGATCATTGTCAAATTTTGGCATCCAGTCATCTACAACTTCAACTGATACCTCTACATTCTTTTCCAATGGTATTCTTGTTTTTACTTTTTTAGTCATGACATTTCCTTTTTATTGTTAAACAAAACTTTGGCTGTATTCTGGAGAACTGAACCATTTAACCCGTCACTCGAGGGGCACCAATCTTAAACTTTGCCAATCGAAGTATGGTGGAGATATGATCTAACTGATATTAGGTATAAATGATACCTCGATTGGCTTGTCTTACAATCTCGTTATTACAAATAACAAGTGCAAGTCTTTTTTGGCATAGCAATGCCTAATATTAAAATGGTTTACGATGCGAAGCACCGCTAATGAATTAAGGCGTAACATTACTGCTACGCCCTAATTGTTTACTACTAATTACTAAATTCACCAATACTATTGGACTTGGTAGTAATGTAGATAGTAGTAAGTTTATCACCTCTATCAGATGTGAATGGTGTGAACTCTACTGGTTTAACAGTATCGTCCTTATCACGATATTGGGTGATAACTTGCAAACCTCTTAGTGCAAGGTATTTATCTAATAACTCACGCATATCCCAAGATAGGAATGCATCAGTTTTAATAGTCATCATATAGAGATAGTTCTCTGGTAGACTATTAGAAGATACTTGCCCTAACAAACAACGCTCAGTTTTAGACTGACGCTGTTTTAGGCTCTTGACCTCAGAAACCTTTGGTCTAGAGGCAATCGTTAATATATCACTAGCGTTAGGATGTATTGCAATAGCATTGAATAATTCCCTCGCTGGGTCTATTGGTTGGTTGTTAAATGAATAGTTCATTATTTACCTACTTTCTTTTTTATTAATATTAGGGGACAAAGTCCCCGAGGGTGCAGCTACACCCGTTAAGACAATGTACTTTGATTATTCAAACGAATGTTTTCAACGATATTGAATAAGAAAAGTCAACATTGTTAGGGGGTAGGTGGTATATATACTACGCACACGCAATCTACAGCAATTTTTTAAAGTTGTTGCAAGTAGTCGTAAAATCTTAATAAGTTGTTGTATGACAAAGATGAATAAAATCTTAAAGTTTCTAAAAAAACAAGATATGTTAGAAAAATTTAACAAGGACACAGGAAAATGGGAAACAGTGAAAATGGACTTATCAGATCCTAAGATTTATGAAGTCATACAGATTATGACAGCTGAATTAGAGATTTTAGTGCGTATTGAAGAAATGGAACTAGGAATTTACGAACCAAAAGGATATAACTAGTGCAAGGTATTAACGTTAATAGATAAACGTTAATAGATACACATTTATAATGTTATTAATAGATAAACGTTAATGATTAACGTTAAGGAGCAAAATGATACAGAAAAAACAAAAGCCAACACTAAAAAGAGTAGTTAGAATGGTAGAAGATCTCTTTGTAGCTGTTGAACAGTTAAGATTACAAATTTACAACGGGGACCTAGCCCTAGATGAATATATGAAGATGAAAGATGATAAAGAGGCCTTCATAAAATATTTAGAAGAAAAATATCCCAAAGATGATAAAGATAAAGAAAAGACTAAAGAAAAATAGTTTTAAGCCTAAAGAGTATGTTGTATATACTCAGAATGATGATAATACACCTGAGTATAAGTATTGGCAAGAATGCAATGAGGGAGAGTATGGGATAACCGATGATGGATATGTAAGTGAGTGTTTGTACAGAAAGTCTTTCAAGACAGGGACATTACTTACATTTCCATTTGGTAGACAATGGTTAGGGGAGAAAAGGCGGTTAGAGTTTGAACCGCACTGGAAGTCTGGGAATATGAATCACGTATCGACAAGATCGTACAGTGAGATAGAAGCTACAAGTAATAGAGCAGAACTAGCTATAGATGCTTATTTGAGCTACAAGGTTGCAGGAGAAACGCCAGACTTCAATAAAATAGGTAAGATCTATAGGCCAGACCAAGAAAGGCCTGAGATTGCTGCAAAAAGATTACTGAAGCTAAAGGAAACTAAAGTTATGATAAAAGATAAATTAAAAGAGATACTAACTGAAAAAGGTATAGATGAAGGTTTTGTGTTAGATACTATTAAAGATGCTATCGTGGTAGCAAAGATGAAAGAAAATAGTGGCGATATGATTAGAGCAGCTAAAGAGCTTTCTGTGTTTGTAGATATGATTCCTCACAAACAACAGCAAACAGATACGCTTGAAATGGATATAAGTCATCAAATATCAGATCAGTTTGAAACTCAAAAGAAAAAACTAAAGGCAACTCAAACAAAAGATATTGGTGATGGAAAAGAAGATAGTCATTAAAGGAAAAGAGGATAGATTATTAGTATTTCTAGCTACAATGATTCAAGTATCTAAAGATATGGAATTAGATATAACAATTATAATTGATGAATAAAAATAAAATTTTACAAGAAATGAAAGAAGATATGCTGCTATTTGGTAGAATGGTAATGCCAAATATGTTTAGTGCTGAATCTCCTGCATTTCATTATGAGTTAACAAAGCATTTATTGGATACCGATGAAAAACAAATTAATATTATTGCACCTCGTGGTCATGCTAAGAGTTCAGTAGCAGCGGGTATTTTTCCTTTGTTTCATTTAATGTTCACTGAAGGAGTTAAAGTGATTGTCCTTGTTAGTAGAACACAATCGCATGCTACTAAACTCTTGGGTACGATAAAAGATGTCTTGGATTATTCTCAAGAGTTTCGTTATTTTTTTGGGTATTGGGGAATGCAGTCTGCACGCAAATGGACAAACACGGAGATAGAATTAAAAGATGGCAGCGTTATTATTTGTAAAGGTACTGGACAACAGATACGTGGTATCAAACACGGGAATCAACGACCTACTCTTTTAATACTTGATGATCCAGAAGATGAAAATAACACAAAGACAGCAGAAGCTATGGAATATAATTTACGTTGGTTGTTGCAATCTGGTGTTCCGTCTTTGGACCCGTTATCTGGTAGAATATGTGTTATTGGTACTCCGCAGCACGAACGTTGTATGGTAGAAACCTTGAAAGAAATGAAAGGTTGGAATACTTTGGAGTTTAGACCTGACTTAGAAAATAAAAAATCTTTGTGGGATGAAGTGTGGCCAGTAGAAAAGTTGATAGAGAAAAAAGAAGAATTAGAAAGTATCAATCGTTTATCTGTATTTTATAGGGAATACTTGTGTCAAATTGTAGGCGATGAAGATAATTTATTTAGAAAAGAAGATATACAATACTATGAAGGTTACCTTGAACAAGATGAACAAGGATTGTCAACTCTCATCCTGACGAACCTAAATGGTGAGGAAGTAGAAGAGAGGCGACCTGTAAACATCTTTACAGGAGTCGATCCTGCATCTAGTACCAAAAAGACTGCAGACTATTCTGTTATATTTAATATTGCAATAGATGACAACAACAATAGATTTGTTTTACCATATTTTAGAAAAAGAGCAACTCCATTAAGTTTAGCTGATGCTATTATTAGAAATTTTAAAAATTATAATAGTAGTAAAACTAGAATTGAATCTGTTGGTTATCAGGAAATGTTAAGACAGTACATTAAAGAAGAGTCTGAAAAGAAAGGATTGTTTATACCTGGTCTTGAAATAAAAGAAAATCCAAGAACTAGAAAATCTTACAGGTTAGAAAGTCTACAACCATTGTTTGCAAATAAAAGAGTTTTTATTACAAAAGAAATGCAAGCACTTGTAGATGAACTGTTGTTATATCCTAGAGGTAAGCATGATGACTTGCTAGACGGTTTCTTTTATGCTAATAAAAATTCTTATAGACCTTCACACGCATTTACTCCTACATCTACTCAAAATGATTTATTTAGAGTAAGATCTAATAAAAGTTGGAAAATTAACTAAATATGTCTTGACTTCTGTCTAATTTATCTTATAAGTTATATTAGCAAATGAAAATTAATTTTTTGAGTTATACGATTATAAAAAAAGAATTTGAAAATTTATTAGATAGACACACAAAAATACACGTTCCAAAAGGGTATCAGGTTGTAAATGCCAAAAAGCGTACAGAAAAGACAGAAAAAGCAAAGAAGTCAGAACTATAAAGATCTTGTAGATGTATTTGCTTTTCAGCCAGGAGAAGAAATACAAGAAGGAGAAACCCCAGAAGAGGTGCAAACTTCTATAGAACTTCTTACAGAATATGACAATGTTCGTGAAGTCTGGGCAGAAAAATTTCAAGAAGCAGTAGAGTTTCGTGCTGGTGCTCAGTGGACTATTGAAGAGTCAGAAGTATTAGAAGCTCGTGGACAAGCTCCTATTGTTGTTAATCGTATACACCCTATTGTAGAAACTGCAAAATCTTTACTTACTTACAATTCACCTGAGTTTCGTTCTAGTGCTAGAGAAGATTCTGATAGAGATACTGCAAAAGTATTTTCTGATTTATTTGCTTGGATGTGGGACCAATCTTCAGGTAATGAAGAATTAAAAAGAATTGTAGATGATTATTATGTTGGTGGTATGGGAGTTATGCATGTATACCAAGATCCTATGGCAGATATGGGTAAAGGTGAAGTCTTTTTAAAATCTATAAATCCTTTAGATGTTTACATAGATCCAAACTCTAAAGATGTTTATGCAAAAGATGCTGCACATATTTTAGTTAAAAAATTCTTAACAGATGAACAAGCAATGCAAATATATCCAGATTTTATGGACACTATTATGGAATCAGATAGTGCAGATATAGGAGATGAAGACATACCTTCTACTGGATTGGCAGCTACTGAAGGACAAATTTTTGATGCACAAGAAGATACTCAGTATCATACTAAAAGAAAGTATATAGAACGCTATACAAAAGAAATGCATAACTATTACAATGTTTATGAACCTTTTAGTCAAGATGAATATTTATTTAATGAAGATGAATATAGAGAGTATCAACAAGTTTATTATATGAGAATTACTAAAGCAACTGGAGAAGAAGTTTATATTTCTGACGAAGAAGCTAAAGAAGAATTATTACAAGTTGTAGAGCAATATGGACCAGTCTTCCATTTTATATTACCAGATCCTGAGATAGACGATGAAGGTGTAATGACTCCGCAAAGTCCTATTAAAGTTTCTGGGGTAGAAGATGAAGATGCAATACCTGGAAGTACTACCGTTATTACTCCATTATCAGCAGAAGAAATGATTGGTATGGAAAATATAATGGTAAATAAAATAGAAAAATGTTGTGTAAAGATGACAGTATCAGTAGGAAGTACTTTGTTGTATACTAGAATATTACCAACAGAAGATTATCCTATTGTTCCTTTAATGAACATACATCATAGAAATCCGTTTCCTGAATCAGATGTTCGTTTATATAAACCCTTGCAGGAATATATTAACAAGATTCGTTCATTAATTATTGCTCATGCAAGTACAAGTACAAATGTAAAGTTATTGATTCCTCGTGGTTCAGCAGATCTTCGTCAAATAGAAGAAGAATGGAGTAGAGCAGGGACAAGCGTTATTGAGTTTGATGCTGAACTAGGTGCACCGATTGTTGCTGGTCCTGTTCCATTACCAAATGAATTGTATAAAAATGAAGCAGATGCTAAATATGATTTAGAATACGGCTTTGGTATTTTTGAACTTATGCAAGGTAGTGGAATGAACTCTCCTTCAACTTATAGAGGAACACTTGTCGTTGATGAATTTGGTCAACGAAGAATTAAATCTCGTAGAGATGATATAGAAAACTTTTTAAATCAGTGTGCTAAAGTTGCAATACCATTAATGCAACAACTATACACAGAAGATAAAGTTATTCGTTTAGTTCAACCTAATGGATTAGAAAAAGAAGAACGATTTAACTTCTTTAAAGAAATGGACAATGGAGATGTTAAAAGATTCCATGATGTTTCTATAGGTAGATACGATGTAAAAGTTGTATCTGGTTCTACATTACCAACTAATAGAATGGCTATGTTAAATACATATATGCAAATGTATCAAGCTGGATTAATTGACCAAGTAGAAGTCTTGAAGAAATCTGAGTTAGTAGATATAGATGGAGTACTAGCAAGAAGTGGTCAGGCAGCAGCAATGCAACAACAAATGAATATGTTACAAGAAGAATTGAAGAAGGTCAAAGGAGATCTTCAAACCGCTACACGTGAAGAGCTACATGCTAAGAAACGTTTAGAGGTAGAAAAGTTTAGTTCGGATTTAGATAAAATATCAAATCGAGCTGAATCAGCTACACAGCTTTATAAAGCAAGAATAGCTGACGTTGAAAACAATCTAATGAACTCCGTTAGCTCGGTAGAACAGGAATTAGCTGAAGAGCTAGATGTAGAACCTGCTCTAGGAGAGATGGAGAGTTAGGAGGATAAATGAGTAATACAAATGAGATATTAAATACAGAACAATTGAATGAAACTAGCGGGACTGCTGCTGTTTCAGGAAGTGATGCAGACATTTTTAAAGAAGTGTTTGGGGGAGATACAGACGGTTTTGTAGCTAAAATGGCCGAGAACCCTGAACCTTTAACACAAAGTGAACCTGCTGAAGTACCTGTAGTTAATAATCAAAAGGAAGATCCAGCACAATTTCAGTACTGGCAAAGTCAGGCAGACAAGAAAACTCAGGAAGTAGATGCATTGAGAAAAGAGTTAGAGGAGCTTAAGTCGAAAGCTTCAACTCCTTCACAACCTGCTCCAGAAGTTCCTGCTAAACAGATAGTAGAAAAACCTACTAAACCTGTGAAGCCTGCAGATTTTGATAATTCCGAGGCACTAACAGACCCTAATAGTAAATCTGCAAAATATTTGGCAGATAGAGAAAGATATTTAGACGATATGACTGAATATCTTATGGAACAGGAAAATGTACGAAATGAGATTAGTGAGAAACAAATTGCAGAACAACGTAAGTTGAACTCTCAACAACAACTTGTTTCAGACTTACAAGCTCAGTATCAGTACACTCCTGAACAAGCAGCTGATTTTGTTAAAACAATGTCATCACCAGATTCATTGTCGTTAGACAATTTGGTTAAATTGCATAAGGCATTAAGCTCAACGGAAAGTGAAAACATCCCAGTAGCTCCAAATGTAATAGATCCAAGAGCAAGTGAAATGGCACAAAGACAACAGAAGTTGAATATACCTAAACCTATTAGTACTCAACCTAGTGTCAATATGCAGTCATCTAAAAAAGTAGAAGATAAAATGATGGATTCTATGATACAAAATTATCAAAAAAAGAATCCGTTTTAATTAGGAGAAGATGACAAATGGCAGATCAATATAGTATCTCAACAGGGGTAACCCTAGATGGTGCTAATGGAAGCGCTTCCAGTATTAATGATTCTAGAAGAATCTATAATTTTGGAGAAAGAGTTGCTGAATTAGCTCCTCAACAATCACCTTTTCTTGCATATTTGAACAAAATTGGAAAAAAACCAACTGACGATCCTGTCTTTAAGTTCTTAGAACAAAGACATCAGTATCAAAGACGTAATTTCCAAATAGCAGTTGCTAAAGATGTTACAAATTACAACTCAGGAAACTGGGCAGTAACAGATCTTAGACTAGAAGTGCTATACGATCAATTTGGAAGAGAAGTAAGCGTAGCAGTAAGACCTGAATTTATGATTGTAGGTCAAATTGTTGCAATAAAAGGCGAATGGGACGAAGATGGTTCTGACGGTTCTGATAAACCTGTAATTGCTTACTACAGAATAACAGCTGTAGATAATGCAAACTCAGCTTATTCAGCTGTTAGTGCTACATTCCTAAAAGCAATATTAATACCAACAAGAACTGGCGATGGACAAGACGCTGCAACTAAAGGTGAAATTTCACCAGGTGCAGATGATCACCTTCGTTTGGATGCTGGCTTTACAGGTCAGGTTGTTGGTTCAGCATACGCTGAAGGACATGACGGTAACACACTTGAAGGATGGAGAGATGAGTTTTTCTCAAGAGAAGGATATACACAGATCTTTAAAACTCTTGTTCCTTTATTCTCAGGTACAGCATTAGCTACACGTTATCGTGGTGTTTCTAATGAATACCAAAGAGTGTATCAAGAAAAACTTATGGAACATAAGATGGATCTTGAACATGCATTCTTATTCGGTATGGGAACAGATGACTCAACAGCATCTGGACCATTACGTAGAACGCATGGTATTTTACCTTACACTGAACAATATGGTAAAGTGAAAACTTTCGCATATTCTTCAACTAACTACGATCACTTCGTAGATTCTATGGAAGATGTATTCTCACCAGAATCAGGTAACTCAGGAGAGAAACTTGTTCTTTGTTCAAGAAAGGTTATGTCTTTCTTTAACAAATTAGGTGGAAGCTCTTTCTTAGGTAATACAATGGCATTAAACAGTCAAGTAGGTAGTGGTTTTGATTTACAAAACATTCAAAATGATTTTGGAATCAATGTTACTAGAATTTCTACAATCTATGGTGGACTTAACTTAGTTATGGAACCATTGTTTAGAAATCAACATGAAAACACTGCTATCATGATTGACCTTGCTAACGTTGCTTACAGACCATTAGAAGGTAATGGAGTATCAAGAGATACACAAATTATCACTAATGTTCAAACCAACGGTGTTGACGGAAGAAAAGACATGATTCTTACAGAAGCAGGTCTAGAAATTTCTTTACCAGAAACACACACTGTATTACAGTTTAGTTAATACAAATAGGGGGGATGAAATATTCCCCCCTTATAATAGGAGAAAATTATGATGGTAACTAGAGCAGCCAGGCAATTATTAGCTTTAGGCAAAAGAAAACGTAAGGATAGTTTATTTAATCCTAGTTTACAAGAGTTAAAAGATACTTCTGAAAATTTAGATTTAGCTAAAGCAAAAGGTATACAAAAACAAATGTATAGAGAAACTGGATTACAAAGTGCAGCTGATGTACTAAGGAAAAAAGTAGGAATGAAACTGTGAGTTTACAAACTGATATAGAAGCAATAGTTGGTAGCGTATCTGATATTACATCGGAAACAGAATCTTTCTGTAAAGAAGGTAACAGATATATTAATAAAATTATTGCAAGAAACCCTGCACACGCTGAAAGACTAATGCAATCTGATAATGTTACAAATAGTGACGGAATGGGATTAAATGCTATTGTAGATATTATTGCTGTTACAAGAGAAGATTCTAATTCTGGTGGAAATGTAAGAGTTTGCAATAGAATAAGTTATGCTAATAGTTTAAATGCTGTTGATTCTGGTAGTATTTATTTTGCTACATTAAATGATCCTAAATATTTTATAGAAAATAATACTTTAAAAATATTACCAGAACCTAGTGCGCAACAAGCAGGAAAAGTAAAACATGTATCTCCAGATGTTTCTTTTAATTTAAATGCTACTAGTATTACTAATTTG
>TARA_R100000231_G_scaffold136386_1_pt1 | contig 12438 bp, 20 predicted proteins | sample TARA_R100000231 | Tara Oceans TARA_R100000231 (sample SAMEA2620565) | marine metagenome | biome: marine biome (ENVO:00000447); feature: surface water layer (ENVO:00002042); material: "saline water (ENVO:00002010), including plankton (ENVO:xxxxxxxx)" | depth 5 m | reverse complement strand
AAATATGGTACACTTGTATTCGATAGTAGATATATAACAAAGGATAAATAATGCTAAAAAAACATACAGTATTTATATTAGGTAAACTTACCTATATATCAGATACAGAAGAAAGAGCAATAGCTCTTGCAGAAGACGATCTAAAATATTTACACCCTAAATACAACATTGAAATTAGTGGTATTAAGGAGGAAGAATAATGACTTGTGATTTTTGTAATGATGTTGCAAAGCATACTGCAATAATTACTACTTATTATTTTTCAGACAGTATTGAAGATGAGCTTAAAAATCTATGCAAGGAACATTATTTGCATAGAGAAGAAATGAGCTACAACAGAGAAACAGGAATTTAAAGAAAGGAATAATTATGTTTGTGTCAATATTATTAGTTTGGGGTGGTAGCTTTTTTCCACAAATGGCTATGGAACACCACATGCTTGCAGACATTATCCACAATATGGGTAATCAACAAGAAGAAGAATATAATTTTTGGTGTGGTGGTGTAAGGTGTGAAGACCACTCAGACTATGATGGTATACCTGAAGATTGTACTACAGAAGAAGAGGAAAATGGATCATGTGGTTTCGGTTTACAACAGCCATAAAAACATTACTTGAAAGAGTAAAGTATTGGATTGAATTGTCTAAATGGGAAAGACAAAAAAGAAAAGAAGGTTTTCCTAAAGAATGGTTTACAGAAGAAGAATGAGTAGAGTTGATTTAGTAAAAGACCTTTTATCTTCTGATAATGAGGTTTGCAAATATACAACTAAAATTGATGATTTAAGAAAAATTATTGCTTTTCTTAAATCACAAAATAATTTAATTTATGCTGAAAATTGTGATTGTGGTTTATCAAATAGAAAGCATAAATGTTATGTAAAAGATTGGGCAATTTAAATGAAAGATAAATTTTTATATTGGGAAGATAAAATCTTTACTGCACCTTATAGGTGGTTAATTACTAAAGGTTATATTGTCGCTAAAAAAATATATCTATCAATGGAAGATTTATACCAAGCAAAAATTTATGAAGACTACAGAGGTAACCCTAACTTTCCAGGAGACGACTAATGGAAACTGAAGATAAATCATTTTGTGAAACTTATGGTTGGGACGACTTAGACGAGGAACTATGAAAATAAAAATACTACTTTCTAACTCAGGAGAATTTATGGACATAGAGTTCGAAGACGCTCCAAAGTATATTGATATGGAAGTAGAGCTTGTTCACTACGAAGAAGAATAATGTTTCCTGAAAAAAAATATAATATAATTTACGCTGATCCACCTTGGAACTTTAAAAATTACAGTAACAAAACTTCTAACAGTAATGTAAACCAACACTATCAAACTATGTCAATGCAACAAATTAAAGACTTGCCAGTACAAGATATAGCTGACAAAGACTGCATATTGTTTATGTGGTGTACTGATCCACTCTTACCAAAACAATTAGAAGTAGTAGACGCTTGGGGTTTTACTTATAAGACTGTTGGCTTCTACTGGATTAAAGAAAATAAAAATCAACAGAAAAGTTTGTACTGGAAAGGTGTTGGGTATTGGACAAGAAGCAATCCAGAGATTTGCGTTATAGCTACAAAAGGTAAACCAAAAAGAATTGGTTTCAATGTAGATAAGTTAACTTTTGCAACTAGAGATATACACAGTAGAAAACCACAAATAGTCAGAGATAAAATAATAGAACTTATGGGAGATATTCCAAGAATAGAATTATTTGCTAGGCAAACTTCTGAAGGTTGGGATAGTTGGGGAAACGAAGTTTAGAACTTAACTTTTCTTTTTGCTGCTTTTTTTGCCTTAGCTTTCATAGAATCTGAAACTTTAGAAGGATCAGTATTCCAATCAATACCAACAGTTCCATATAAATGAACTTTAGTGCTAATTTGTCGATTAGATATTGCTTTACATTTTTCACATTTAATATCAGGATCTTCGTGTATTGAGTGCGTTACCTCGAACAAATGTTCGCATTTGGAACACTTGTAATCGTATCTAGCCATTATTCATCAAAGGCTTTGCAAATCTTTAAGTAAAGATTTACCATATCATCTGCGTCTTGCACAAGATTGATACCTTTGATACGCATGTAGTTAAATTGTTTTAGAACCATTTCTTTAAATTGCTCGTCATCAATTAGTTCGTCTACTGCGTCTTCTCGTTTTGTCCCATCAGGGAATTTTAATTCGTCCATTAGTCTAGTATACCTGCTGAAGTGAAGAGTTGCCTCTTATACTTCTGTAGTATTTTTTTATCAGCTTCTTGTAATATATCAGAACCTAACTGATCTAAAACTGATTCATAAGTTACTTGATAATCTCCAATACCTTCATTTCTAACAAGTTGGAATTGAGAATCATTTGTACTGTCAGCACTATGAGTACCAACAGAACCTGTGCTTTGTTGTGAAGCTAAAGATAGTGCAGAAACTATAAGTTTACCTGAAGCTCTTGCACAAACATATTTCATATCTTTTGGAACATCTTCTGCTGTTCCTTCACTGTCAGAATAACCTGCAGAATAAACTACAGTTATGTTTTGTAATTTTGCGTTTGACCAACGCTCTCTACCTACTTTTCTTAAACGACCAAGATTAGCATATAATACATAATCATCGCCATTACCCTCGGTAAGTGTTGTTCCATCTTCTGTAACTGAAGTAACAGATACTACTGGGGAGCGACTTAAAAATAAATCTTCTGTTCTATCCCCATCGAATTTTTCTGTAATACTAGCTGAGTATTTTGGATCGTAACCTAAAAAATTTGATATTGCTGCTTCTACAGTAGGTATTAATAAATTAGTTACTGTAGCTTCATCAGTTGTAGATAAATCAACACCGAGCACTTGCTCTACATCAGAAACAGTACAAAGTGCCATTTAAAGACCTACTTGTCTTCTTTAGGTTTTACTGCTTTTGTTTCTACTTTTTTCTTTGGAGCTGCTTTTGGTTCTGCTTTTTTAGGAGCTGCTTTTTTAGGAGCTGCTTTTTTCTTGGCAGGAGCTTTCTTACCCCAACCTTGTTCTTTTAGCCACTCTGTAGGATATTCTTTTCCTGCTTTCGCAATTAAAGAAGCACCTGCTTTAGGTAGTTCCGATACAGGACCTTCCCAAATTTTACCATCAGCTAACTTCCAAATACTTTTTTCTGGTTTTATAAAATCTGACATAATTTCCTTTTTTAATAATTCTAGTTCGTAAGGGGTAGGGTTGCTACCCCTTACATAAACTAATTAACAATTACTCCTAATTTAGAAGTTTGTTATTTTGTGGAAAGCTTGTTGCCTGTAAACAGGGAAACCAACTCTCATTGTTGCTCTAATTGCGAGCATGTTCTTTGTGAAGTAATCACTATGGCTGTCAGAAACAGCAAGATCAATACCTTGTCTCATAACGAGATGTGCAGCTTCTCCACCACCGAACTTACCTACTAAGCAGGTATTTTCAGCAATAGCTGTTGTAGGGAGTACTTTGACACCCCAGATTGAAGCTACAGGTGCTTGACCAAACATTCCTGAAGCAATGAACAATGGAACATTAGCTGCATATCCTGCAGATGAAGTTCCTGAGAACCCTGTTAAGTCTGTAACTACAGAGTTCCAGTCATTTGGATGCATAACGATTGTATCAGGCTCCATGAAGCTGTTGACACGAATGTCTGTAATTGCTCCATAGATAGCTCCAACTCTACCTAAGTTACCATTGTACTCAGATGAATAGTCTGTGGAACCAACACTTGATTTACCTGCATCCAAGATACCTTCTAGGTTTGGAGCAGTACCATCTCCAGATAGTACTTGGGTGTCCAAACGAAGTCGGATCATTGTTTGTAGTCTTGAGTTGACATATCCTTGAATACCAGAAACATCTGCTAACAATTCATCAGTAACAGGCAAGAATACACCCATTTTTCTGATGGATTCTGTTTGCTCTGTGAATGCTAAAGCAGCTTCTCCAACAGCAGCAGCTTCAGCAGCTTCTGCAGCGTTGTTTGTGAAGGTTGTTTCTTCTAGGTATGCGAAAGAGTTTTGATCGGACTGTATTTGATCAAATAATGTAAATACAGCACCATCAGGTCTTTGCAATGATTCAAGAATGCCAGGTTGTCTTAAGACCTCTGGTGGATAACCAGTGGTATTAAGAGTTGTTTTTGTTTCTAAAGGATTTGCGTTTACTTTAGAATCGATGCCTTTTACACCATTGGACTTATAGTTTTTATAAGCATCACTCTCTGTGAAGAGTTCTCCAATAGATTTCGCAGGCACTTGCTCCGAAGGAAAGCTTTGAGCTGCTGGCTCGGAATCTACTTCCATAGCTTTTTCGTTTTTATTTTGAGCTGATTTAAGATTTACAGCCTCTACGAGACCAGTAAGTTCTTCGTTTCTTTTAGAGATTTCCTCTTTTTGCTCAGAAGTGTACTTGCCATCTTCTGCAGATTCGAAGAGTTCTTTTAGTTCAACTCTTTTAGCAGCTAGCTTTTCTCGGAGATCTTTAATATCTTCTGACATTATTTTCTCCTAATAATAGCTTTTTATTCGTCTTCTAATTCTTGTTCAGCTATTAACGATTCAGTTACATTAATTTGAGCTTCAAGAATAACTTCATCAATTCCATCATCTTCAACAGTTTCTTCTGCTTCTTCGGTTTCTTCTTCGACAGCAACTTCTTCAACTGGAGCTTCTGCTTCTTCAATTTCAGTTTCCTCAGAAATTTCTTCGGTAACTTCTACTTCTGTAGCTTCTTCTTCGTTGATAGCTTCTATCTCTTCTTCAACCTCTGGAACAGTTCCAACTTGTGAGATAACTTCATCTAGTTCTTCCCAAGCGTCATTAAGGTCTTCCTGGACCGCCCTTAAAGCTTGTGTAGCTTTATCTGACAATTTCCTACCATCCTTTTCTCGTAATAAACCAATAGCTTTGGTTCTTACTATTAGATCCTCTAATGCAGCAAGCACATCTTTGATCTCTTCGGAGAAACGCTTTCCTGACACGCCAGAATCGTTCTCTGAAACCTCTTCTTCTTTCATGCCTTCTTTGGCACATTTTCCTGTATCGTCATAATCACACTTGCCATAACCTTTTTCTTCTTCTTCAGGGTTTTCTTCTATAAGTGTGTCGTTTGAGAGCACAGCATCGTCTGATTTACAATTACCACAGCACTCAGAATCTTTTTCTTCTTCTTCTGGATCTGCTTGTTTTTCAGCGACTAATTTTTCATAATCTTCGTGAGTTGCACAAGGCATATAAACTTCTTTACCATCTACTTCGTGAACATGAGAACCTGAGCATCCTAATTCTTCAGCTCTTTTGATTGCTTCTCCTGGAGTTGTAAACACATCTTCTTCTAAAGCAACTTTCTCTTCTTCTTCAGTTTTGGTTTCTTTTTTCTCGTAAACTGTATCTTCGCCTGTCTTGATTGCAAGGGTATAGGTTTCTTGATTTGCACCAACAAGAACAGGGGATACTTCGTAAACTGTTAAATCTTTTAAGAAACGAACATCTGCTTCGTCTTCTCCATCTTTTTGTAATTTGCCCATTTCGGAATCGTTTACTCTAAAACCAAAAGACCATTGTTGTAAATCGCCCATTGACTTAACTAAGTTATAAGCTTCTTTACCTGCTTCTGTTTCCATGAAGAAAGAACCTTTGAATACAGCAGAATCTTCTCCTTCTGTAATTGTTCCTTTTCCGATTGGTTGATCCCACTTGTGTGCGAAAACCATTGGGACTTGATTATCTTTAAATCCTGATTTTACAGCTCCTGGCAAAACTACATCGCCATCGCTATCTTGATTGTTGAATACTGAGAAGACAGCTTCAACATTTCCTTTCTCTTCTCCACTATCTTTTATGGAGAGATCAAAACTTTTAATTTCTTTATCCATTAACCTATACCTCTTAATCTATATTAATACTGCAGATTTGACAGTATCAACTTATTTATCTGTACTATTTATTTTAACAGCATTTTCTATGAGTTGTTCAGCTCGCTTCTTTCGAGCATCTTCTTTCTTCTTTTGCTCGTTTACGATTTTCTTCATTGCTGAAACACCAGACTTAGTAACGCCACCCCACTTCATAACTGCAATAGTTCCATTGAGGCGTGTGTTACCTTGATGTCTGTTCATAAATCGCTCTCTGCGTTTTACCCACGATAGTACTGAGGCACTTCGGTCTCCTGCTTTGTATTTAGTCCAATTTCTAAAAGCGTCATTACCAGTAAAAGAAGTAGGAGGGTTTCCACCAGTTCCTGCTCTTCTCCATATCATTGGATAGTTTTCTTTTAGATTTTTTACATAAGCGTAATCTGGGAACTGTCTAAAGTCTGAATTGCTTAGACTGATCTTTTGATTATCTCCTGCATTTGGAAAGTTTGTTTCTTCTGGAGCTTTGCTATCTCCACGAAAATCTGTAATAACTCTTAATTTTGATATAGGTTGTGTTACATTTCTATCTGTTTTCTTATGTGTGCCATCTTCCATGATTGCCCATACATTCATAGTTGCATTTTCTTTTGATACAGAAATTACAATCCCATGTACTGTTGAAGGAGGATCTGGATCTTTATTTATTGTCCAGGAGACAGCTTGACCAACTCTTACTGATTCAGCTTTGTTGTTTTCAGGTTCTATTGAAAACTGTTGTTCATTAAGAACTTCTGCTTCTTCCAAAGATACTTTTATTTCTTCAATTATTTCAGAACTTTGCTTTGAGCTTTTAGGATGACCTGCAGGTAATAAATCTAAATCAAATGGTTTTCTAGGGAAAGAACCCTTCAATCCTTTTATAAAGGCGTTCACTCTGGCTAATCCCCACTGGGTTGCACCTGTAACATTACCTCTAACAGATTGTGGGTTAGTTCTATATGCTCCAACACCTCTTCTAAATACTGCAGCTAACATTCTGTATGTTGCTCTATATTTTGGATTTTTAGCGTTATGATCTTTTACTTTTTTCTGTAAGCTTTTTTTAACTTTAGCTGATATAGGTGCCTTCTCATCTAGGTGTGTTGGTGTCTGCACAATATTCCCTTCTCTTGTAACTTCGACAGGATGACTAGAGCTAGATAAAGTATCTTTCATTTCTAATTCTACTTGGATAGAAGCCTCTACAACTTCTTCCTGATTTTCTCTTTCGTTTTCCTCTTCCATTTCGTCCTCAGGTTCCTCTACAGGCTCTGGTTTATTTGCATATTCGTTCTGTCCTGTAGGCTCTAAATTTAATGGTCTCAAGAATACTTCATGCTCAGGTCCATAATCTAAGCCAACAGCTTTCCTGGCCTCAGCAACAGTAATCCAACCACCTGTAACTCCTGTTTGCATTCTTTTGAATACTTCGCCTTTGTCAACATCTAAAGCTCTAACTTCGTCTAAGTCGTACTTACAAAGAAGTTTATTATCTGCTGTAAAATCTGATTGTAATAACTGAGCTGTTACTTCATTAGCTACAGTTTGCCAAAGAGGAATTAACTTCTGCTCTGTAAAGAACTCTCTAAGTTCTCTCGTATTGTTGTAAGTTGCAGCTTCAAGACCTGCACCCAAACCTGCAAGAATAGCAGGAACACCTAACACAGCAGAAACTCTTTCCTCAGGCAATCTCCTAAGTTGATTAAGGTTCATTTGTTCAGGAGACCAAGAAACTACTTTTACATCCATAGCACCAGTAAGTATCATTGGAGCTCCCCTATTGCTACCTCCAAATTTTTGTTTATAAATTTGAGCAATAGATTCTGCTTCCTCTTGGCTAGGTCCACCCATACTGTCATCTTTAGGAGATAAAACTACGCCAGGTACAGCCATGTTGTGTAACAAAGCTGCTGCATACTGTCCTGCTGCTTCGTCTCCTAAGATCTCTCTTAATACACCTTTTAGTGGTGCAAAACCTTTTCTATGATTATTTGGATTTACTCCCTGTCTAATATGCACTACTTCTTGAGAAGGCAATACAACAAACTCGTTGTGATTAGTGCTATCAGGAGATTTTTGATAATACTCATAATGAGTAATAAGTTGTTTCTCATTTCCTCTTGGTTTTACAAATTGTGGGATAAGAGGAATAAGCTCAACAACTCTTCCTTGTCGGTTTCTGCTTTTAAGAAGATAAGCATCTCCTTCAGCGTTCAAAGCTAAAACTATATAATGTGCAAGTAATGATCCAGAAGTATAAGGATTTGGTCTTGTAAATAAATTAGTAACAGGGTGGCTGTCAACAGCCTCGTAGTCGTTGTTACCTATTTCTCTATAAACTTTTAATCTTGGTTCTGCGAAAGAAGTTGATAAAACATTTAAACAAGCAATAACAGCAGAGTTGCCTGTTCCATCTCCAATTTCTTTTAATAACTTATCAGGAACAAAACCTGAACTACTGTTGTATCCATAGACTTGTCCATCTAACGAATAGTTAGTTTGATTGATAAAACTCTTTTGTCCTAATTCTCTTTGAGGTGGAGCCTGGAGGTATTCTACAAATCTTCTATATCTTGACTTATTTTCTGCCATCTAGTATGCTTTCCAACTTCTTCTCTTATTTAAGTTTAATACACCATAAGCTAGCGTATCAACAATATCATCATGTGCTCCTAAGGGAAAAGTCAAAAGCTCTCGTTCAGCCTCGTGTACCCAGTCAACCATTGGATCGTCTGGAAGAAATACTTGTCCACTTTCTAGTTTAGCCGATAAAGGCATAGCTCTGCTTCGTTTATCTTTGTCAGCTCTAAGTTCTCTAACATTTAAACCTTCTCTTCTTGCGAACTGAACTATAGAAAGCTGAAAACCTGCTTTCTCAACTCCTATCCAATCTAAGTTATTTTTCTTATAAAACTTTTTCATTGCAGGAATTATGTCAGGAGCTTCCATACGCTTTCTTAACATATCAATAATAAATAATTTGTTTTCACTTGTATCGTGAGCAAATGCAGTAAAGACTGTATAGTCGGCAGTTTGCTTTGTAGAGGTTGCTAAGTCAACAGTTGCGTACTTTGGCATATTATCAAATTCATACAATACACCATCTATCTTTGCTCCACGAACTGCAGGTTGATAATATCTAAACCACTCTTGTTTAAATAATTGAGTTCCTTCATTAACAAACTCAGCTTCATACTCCTGGGCAAATGTTAACGAACCAATTTCTCTTTTAGCTGATTCTAATTCTTCTGGATCTATTGCAGGATTATCTACTGTAGAAAATTTAAATTTAGCCCAGTCTTCTCTGTCTTCTGCGTCCTGCCATAATCTATAGAACCAGTTGTTCATACCTCGTGGAGTTGATATGAATAATGCAGATCCTTTTCTTTCAGTAAGTGTAGGTCTAAGAACCTCTGTCCAAGTTTCTTCTTTAACAAAGGCAGCCTCGTCCATTACGAGGAAGTCCAAACCTTCTCCACGAAGTCTTTGTGGATTGTCTGCAGATTTAACTGCAATGAAACCTCCATTAGGAAAGTTTACAACCATGTCGCCCATTTTAACTTCAACGCCCATGGCTTCAGCAAGGTCAAACCCTGCCATCATAATATCTCTCCAACCAACTCTAGCAATAGAAAATGTAGGAGCAACCCACCAGGCTCTTTTGCCTTTCATTGCTGTTTCTATACAGAGTTGAACGCCTAATCTGGTTTTTCCAAATCTACGACCTGCACAAAGTATTTTCCATCTAGCTTCGTCATCAGCTACGACTTGTTGGTTTTTGTGTAGCTTTGGAATTTTAATAATTTTCTTCTTTTCAGAAGTACCCTCAATTAATTTACTAAATTTTAAATCTTCCATAATAATAGTATATACACCTATCTCCGAAGAGATAGGCGTTGATGGGAGGGCTTGTCAGCAAGGAAGCCGACTATTTAAGTCTACACTTCCTCGCTGTCAGTTATCAACTTATTCTGGTTGTGGTGGAATAATATTTAATCCATTAGGTACTCCAAATAAAATTACATAAGCTTTGTATATATCAGACTGAGGAGTACCCATATCTTCTGATAACATTTTATTCCAAAGCTCAGAGTTTTCAGATATGAATAACAAATCTCTTTCTGTTTTTGTCATACCTTCTTTTTCTCTTTCTATGTAATTTATTTGTGGATCAGTCATACCCACTACTTCGTCAAAAAATCTTTTAACGAACATTTCTTTGAGCTCGTTTTCTATACGAGCAAAGTCTTCTAAAGGTCTCATTTAGTCTCCCTCTTTTGTCCTTCAGCTATGCCTTCATAAACTGCAGTAAAAATTAATTGTGGTTCTAAATTATTTTCTCTTAATAAATTAATTAACATTTTTTCTTCTACAGTCAAATCAGACATTATTATTCTTCTTCTTCCATTCTTGTAACAAGATCAATCAAATCCATTGCTTCATCTGATTCTATATTAGCTTTAGACATGATAACTCCAAGTATTTCTCTCCACTCATCTCTATCCATTTTATCGTCAGATAGCATGAACCCATTAGTTGGAAGACTAACTACTTTGTCTTGTAATTCTTCTTGAAAGATACTTCTGCTTGCAACAACTTTTATATCTTCTTTCTCAAGTTGATCAATAAAAGTGTTTAGAGCAAACTCGTCAGGAAACAAAGGAAGTTTATAAAAATCTTCTAGCATATTAGAAAACACTAGAACTTCTGCTTCTTTCCTTTTCTGAGCTTCTCTCTTTATTGACTTATAAGTTGTTTGGTTTTTATTAGAAGGTATTTCATACCTAATATTTATACCTGCGTCAGTTCCCTTACTTCCTAGAACACTTGCATAGTTATCAGCATTTCTATAGCTTGTTGCTCTACCAGGAGAACCAAGTGGTGTATAGATTACACTATATAGTCCTGCTTTGTAGGGCAACTGTTCATCTTCTTCTATATCATTATCGTCAAGATGAATAGGAAAAGAAGTGATAACAAAATCAACATCTTTAATTATGTTTCTCAACATAAAGACATACTTCTTAATTCTTGTTGACATTGCATAAAGAGTTTCCTCTTCTTCGTAGTCTTCCATATTTGGAGTAAGAATATTCATTAACAATATATTCTCTGGCTTTGTAAAGGAACCAAAAAGAAAAGTAGTTGGTATTGCAACGCTGTAGTCATCACAGTCATGGTCAACATGATCGTGAAGATTGTCATAACCTTCTGCTCTTCTAACAATCTCATAAGGAAAAAAGCTTTGGTTGTATATACCTTGTATATGCCTAGCAAACATATCTGAGTGAACAACAAGTTCTGAATTTACATATTGTTCTATCTCGTTTATATCTCTGCTATTTTCTGCATCGTTAAATTTATTCCACTTAACCATACCACTCTCTCTTTCCATATTGTTTGATTACTTCTTTTAAATTACCTTCAGAATATTTTTCATAAGTTTTCCAAACTTGTCTTTTCATATCGTCATTGAGTATCTTTAATTTACACATAGTTACATAAAGCTCTCCTTTAGATAATCTTGTTGGCTTAGTCCTTATATCAAATTCTGTAGGTGTCGCACTAATTCTTGTTTCACACTCTGGACACATTGCTTGAAAATGCCAGTTTCCATAATCATCTGAAAACCAACCTTTGTCGTTAAAATCACAACTTAATCCAGTTTGCTTACAAACACCAGTAGTTTGATTAGTGGATGTAGGTTGTCCACCTTTTCTAACTTTTGGTATATTGAGTTCTTTTAGTTTTGCAAGTATCATGCCACCATCTGGAGCTTTGCTTCTGCCCTGCTCGTATATTTTTTGTATTGCATAAAAGACATCGCCTTTTGTGTAATCTTTAATATCTGAGTACATGACATCAATCTTTGTCATAGTCCATTTACTGGCATCATCCATTCTTAGCTGAAGCCATTGAACTATCTCATACCACTCGTCTAATGTAATGGTTTTAAAAGATCTGTTCTTCTCGTCAACATACTTTGGTGTATGACTTGCAATCTCAACGAGATCCATTTGCTCGTTAGGATTTACTTTTTCTAAATCACTCATATTTGATATATAGTTCTACAACGCTACCAATAGTGATAACTCTGCCATCGACTTTATCTGTCTTTGACTTCATATAAGTTAATGAGGATCTCATGCTTGCAGCACGCCTACGCCTCATTTGTGCAGATTCTATATCTTGTTGATACGAAAGGATCCACTTGCCTTTATTTTCTTTTGCAAGTTCTAGTGCCTCTTTCGTTATATAGTAATTTTTGTTACCCCTCTTATCTATTTTGTCAGGAAGTTCCTCGACTACTTTAGGTTTAAAAGGAATAACTTCGGTTCTTACTGGATTATAGTGAAACTTATCACTTGTCCAACTTTCCCATTTTTGTGTCATTATTCTCCTTTATCTTGTTTACATACCTTATCACATATCTAATCTTATGCAAACTTTGTTTTATATTTACATTATTTAGACTATCTACCTTATCAAAAGGTTACACAATATTTAAAAA
>TARA_R100000231_G_scaffold64602_3_pt1 | contig 12599 bp, 9 predicted proteins | sample TARA_R100000231 | Tara Oceans TARA_R100000231 (sample SAMEA2620565) | marine metagenome | biome: marine biome (ENVO:00000447); feature: surface water layer (ENVO:00002042); material: "saline water (ENVO:00002010), including plankton (ENVO:xxxxxxxx)" | depth 5 m | reverse complement strand
TAAAACAATAAGTCAGTTTAAACAAAAAGAAAGAATATTAAAAAAACTAAGACAAGAAGTAAATGTTAACTCAAGACAATTCCAAATATTAGGTAGAGCAATTGATGCTAATAGGTTAAAACTTCAAAAATTTAATAATACAGCAAAAAAAGGTACTGGTTTTAGCAAACTTGGTACTGGGTTTGGAAGTATTCTTGCTTCTCAAGTTTTACCAGGCAATACATCTCAACTTGCATTAGCAGGTGCAAATATAGCTGGGCCAAAAGGAGCGTTAATCGGTGCGACAATTGGAGGAGTAATGGACTTTTCTGGTTTAGCAAAAGACGCTGCTGTATTTTCAGGTGAACTTAAAAGACTAGAGGTCGCATTAAAGGGTGTTACAAAAACTGAGAAAGAATTTGCAAAAGCACAAAAAGTTATTGCTTCAGTATCAGATGAATTAAATGTTCCGATTAAAGATGCATCAAAACAATTTACAACTTTATCTGCATCTGTAATTGGTGCTGGAGGAAATGTTAATGATGCAGAACTTGTATTTAGAGGTGTTTCAGAAGCCATTAAAGCAACAGGTGGAGATGCAGAAGATGTTAAATCTGCTATTCGAGCGATGTCGCAGATTTTCGGTAAAGGTAAGGTGTCGGCCGAAGAATTACAAGGCCAATTGGGTGAACGCTTACCAGGAGCCGTGGTTAAATTTGCGGATGCTACAGGAAGAACATTGCCTCAGTTACAGAAAGACTTGAGAGATGGAACTGTAGGTCTTAATGATGTAATGAAATTTGTAGTCAAATTAAGTCAAGATCATTCACAGGCAGCAAAAGATATGGCAGCATCTACTGCTGATGCAGGTGCAAGAATGCAAGTAGCTCTTGATAAGTTAAAGAAAAGTTTTGGAGACTTCTTCCAACCTCTTGGTGCTATGTTCCAAGACTTAATAACAAACTTTGCAAATATGCTTAACGCAGCATTAGAGACAAGAAATATTATCAAAACAATTGAATTAGAAAAAGGTAAAAACGTATCTGGAACAGTATCTAATAAAGCATTAAGAGATGCGGAAAAACAAGCAATGAAAATTGCAAAATTAAGAGCAGGTGTATTTACTGAAGAAGATTTTAAAAAAGGCAATGTTCACTCACTAAGTATTGGTAGACAGAAACCAATAGATGAAAATTTATTTAGAAAATTAAGAGATGAAATGTTTCGTGATAATTTAAGACAATATGGATATGAGCAAGGAATATTAAAAGGGCCTGTAACTGCTACAGATCTAACAACATTCCAAGGAGTTGATACACCAGGCGGTGCAAATAAAGAAGCAGCTAAATTAGACAAGTATAAATTAGATTTAGGAATAATAAATCAGAAAGAATTTGAAAATTTAGAAATAAAACGTGAGGCAGCGATTGTTTTTGATGCTATAGGTGGCAAAACAAATGAATTTAATTTATCACTTGATCAAGTTACAGCCAAATTAAAAGAACTTAGAAACGATACTTACAACTTTAAAGAAGAATTTAGAAAAGTAGCAGAATCAGCTATGGATCTGCAAAATAATTTAGAAGAGTTAGCAGTTACTTCTATTAATAAACTTGCAGACGGATTTGCAGAACTTGCTGTATCTGGTAAAGCTAGTTTTGGCGAATTAGCAAGGTCAATATTAAAAGATTTACAGAGAATGATAATTAGGGCATTATTTTTTAAAGCGATATTTGGATTATTTCCAGGCTTAGAAAATTTCTTAGGATTTGAAAAAGGTGGTGTTGTTGAGAAAAGTGCAAAGGGTAATGTCTTTGCAAAAAATAAAATTGTTCCTTATAGAAAAGGAGGAATAGTAGAAAAGCCAACTATTTTCCCCATGAAAACAGGGGTTGGCTTAATGTCGGAAGCTGGGCCTGAGGCGATCATGCCGTTGAAGAGAGGTAGAGGAGGCAGATTAGGAGTTGAATCTTCTGGTGGAGTTGGTAATGTTGTGGTAAATGTAGATGCATCAGGATCAGCCATCCAAGGAGATACGGCACAATCAGAGGAATTTGGTAGGGCATTAGCGGCTGCTATACAATCTGAATTAATACAACAACAAAGACCTGGAGGTTTATTAACATAATGGCAACCTTTCCAAATATTGAACCGAGTTTCGCAGTTAAAAAAGAACAAAGTCCGATTACAAAGGTTGTACGTTTTGCTGATGGTTATGAGTCAAGAGTAGGTTTTGGTATTCCAAATCATCAAAACCCAAGAAGATATATTTTAGAATGGAAAAATATAACTGAAGAAGAGGCAGATACTATTGACTATTTTTTACAAGAACGTGCTTTCGATAAGGCAAGTTTTGATTATGCTCCACCGAGAGAAAGTTTTACCAAAACAGGAACGTATCAACAAAGTAGTACAACAATAACAATAACTATTAGTAATCATAGATTATTTGCAGGTGATACTTTAATAGTAGATTTCACCTCTGGAACTGCTTCTGATGCCTCATTTATAGTCTCATCTGTGACTAATGAGAATGTCTTTGTTATAACTGCAGCTAGCGGTGCAACTACTAGTGGAAATGTAACTATTACTAAATCAGGTATTAGTAAATTTATTTGTGAAAGATGGAATAAAAGTATAAACGTTCCAAATTTAGCCAATATAAATGCTACTTTTATCGAAAAATTTGAGCCATGAGTACTGACGCTGTATTTAGCGATTTACAAAAAATAAATCCATCGTCAATTATTGAATTGTTCTCTTTAACATTAGATAGCAATTTGCATGGTGCTTCTACAGTTTATAGATTTCATGCAGGTACAAATTTAGATGCAAACGGAAAAATAGTATGGGCAGGTGAGGATTATTTAAGATTTCCTGTTCAAGCTACAGGATTTGCATTTAAAAGAGGACAGCTTCCTAGACCAACATTAACTGTGAGTAATACAGGTCCAGATGGTACAGGATCATCCCTTAGTATTTCTGCAATACTTTTAACTGTCAATGAGACAACACCTGGAAATGATCTTACAGGTGCAAAAGTTATAAGAATAAGAACTATGGCTAGATTTCTAGATGCAGCAAATTTTTCGGGAGCTACAAATCCATTTGGAACTCCTGATCCTAACGCAGAGTTTCCACAGGAAATATATTACATAGATCGTAAATCAGCAGAAAATAGGGCTGTTGTTAGTTGGGAACTTGCGGCAGTATTTGATCTTGCTGGAATTAGATCACCAAAACGTCAATGTACACGATCAATTTTTCCTTCTATTGGTACGTTTAATCAATGAATTGGAAAGAGGCTGCACTTTCTCATGCGAAAGACCAAGATCCAAAAGAATCATGTGGTTTATTGCTAAATATTCGTGGTAAAGAAAAATATTTTCCTTGTAGAAATTTAGCTATGACATCTCATCAATGTTTTATTTTAGATCCAGAAGATTATGTAAAAGGAAGTAACTTAGGAGAAATAGTTGGTATTATTCATAGTCATCCAATAACACCTCCAACTCCAAGTCAAGCCGACAGAATAAGTTGTGAGCATAGTAATTTACCTTGGTATATTGTTAATCCAAAAACAGAGAAGTGGGCTGATTTGCACCCAGAAGGATATAAACCTGAGTTATGTGGAAGACCTTGGGTATGGGGTGTAACTGATTGTTGGTCTTTGGTACGTGATTGGTATAAAAAAGAAAAAAATATAGATTTAATTGATTATGAAAGATCTATGACCCCACAGCAGTTCTTAGAAAATCCATTATTTGAAAAATATGCAAAAGATACAGGTTTTCGTGAACTTGAAAATGATGAGCCACCAAAAGTAGGAGATGTATTGTTAATGTCAATAATGCATCCAACTTTAAATCATGTAGCTATTTTTCTTGGAGATATGGTTTTGCATCATTTAGCAGATAGACTATCTTGTAAAGAGCCATATTCTGAATGGTTACTTAAATGTACTGGAAAGAGGTATCGGTATGCTTCGGAAAGTTAAAATGTATGGAGAACTTGCAGACTTTGTAGGTTATAAAGAACTAGAAGCTGTTATTAGGAATCCAGCAGAAGCAGTTAGATTTCTTGTCACAAATTTTCCAAAAGTTGAAAGTTATATGTCTGATAAATATTATCAAGTATTGGTAGGCAAAGAAGACGTAGACAAAGAAGACTTGCACAATCCCATAAGTCAAGATGATATACATATTGTTCCTGTCATATCAGGATCAGGTGGTAATTCATTTAATAAGATATTACTTGGGGCAGCATTAATAGGAGCTAGTTTCTTGTTTCCTGGTGCTGGTTTGTTTGGAACTACAAGTTTATTGGGAAGTTCTGTTACTGGAACTGTAGCCGCTGGAATAGGTACTGCCCTTAGTGCTGTAGGTGCTGGTTTAGTTTTGACTGGTGTTTCTGAAATGTTATTTCCTATGCCAAAACCTGATATGCCTGAAGATGACCCAAGAATATCATTTAGTTTTTCAGGGGTGCAAAATAGTTCGAGGGCTGGAACTGCACATCCAATCGTATATGGAGAATGCATGATTGGATCAGTTGTAATTTCAGCAGGTATAGACACCGATCAAGTACAAGCATGACAGATAAGATTATCAGAGGAAGTGGTGGCCCACCTCCAACACCTCCAACACCATATCGAGCTCCTGATACTTTAAATAGTAGGCAATTTGCAACAGTACAAGATCTATTGTCTGAGGGTGAAATAGAGGGTTTTGCTACAGCATCAAAAGAAGGCAGAACAAAAGGTACAACTGCATATGATAATGCAGCACTTAAAGATATTTTTTTAAATGACACTCCTGTTTTAGCTGCAAGTGCAAACTCAACAAACCCATCAACATCAGATTTTAATTTTCAAAATGTAGGATTTAATTCTAGATTTGGTACTGCAAACCAAACTGCAATTCCAGGTATTGTAAGTAGCGAATCAACAACAGGTGTTGGAGTTACAGTAACTAGTTCTACACCTGTAACAAGACAAATTACTAACTCAAATGTTGATGCAGTAAGAGTAACGATTACATTTCCACAACTTCAAGAAGCACAAGATGACGGAGACTTGGTTGGAGGATCTGTCTCTTTAAAAATACAAGTCCAATACAATGGTGGTGGATATACAGATTTAATTCAAGATACAATCACAGGTCGTACTGCTGACGCTTATCAAAAAGAATACAGAGTTAATCTTACAGGTGCTTTTCCTGTAGATGTAAGAGTTGTAAGAGTAACCGCAGATAGTACATCATCAAGTTTAATTAATGCATTTAATTGGACTAGTTTTGGAGAAATAATTGATAATCCATCAACTTATCCTAATAGTGCATATACAAGTTTAAGACTTGATTCTGAGCAATTTAGCAATATACCAAAAAGAGCATTTCGTATTCGTGGAATAAAAGTCAGGATTCCTGGTGCAGGTGCTTCAAATTCTGGCACTCCTACTGTTGACTTACAAACAGGAAGAGTAGTTTATCCAAATGGTTATATATTTAATGGAACAATGGGTGCTGCTCAATGGTGCAGTTGTCCAAGTTTAATTTTATTAGACCTTTTAACTACTGAAAGATATGGATTTGGCACACATATTACAGACGCAAATTTAGATTTATTTAGCTTCGTTGCAGCAAGTAGATATTCTAATGAGTTAGTTGATGATGGACAGGGTGGACAAGAAGCTAGATTTTCTTGCAATGTAAATATTCAATCATCAAAAGAAGCTTTTGAGTTAATTAAAGATTTAGCAACTGTAATGAGATGTACTGCCATATGGTCAGCAGGTTCAATAACCATTACTCAAGATAAGCCAACAGACTCAAGTTATTTGTTTAGTTTGGCAAATGTAACTGAAGAAGGTTTTAACTATACAGGCTCAAGTCTTAAACAAAGACATTCTGTGGTTAATGTAAGTTACTTTAATATGGATAGTAGAGATATAGATTTTGAAGTTGTTGAAGATGCAACTGCTGTATCTAAGCTAGGTGTCATTATCAAACAAGTTAAGGCATTTGCTTGTACAAGTCGTGGACAAGCTCAAAGGTTAGGTAAAGCAATATTATTTAGTGAACAACAAGAATCAGAAGTTGTAAACTTTCAAACTTCAATTGAGGCAGGGGCTATAGTTAGGCCAGGATCTGTAATAACTATAAATGATCCTGTTCGTGGAGGATCAAGAAGATCAGGAAGAGTTGCTTCTGCTACAACAACAGAAATTACAATTGATGATGAACAGGATTTAAATACTTTTGGTGGTAGCAATCAAAAAATAAGCATAATTATGCCAAATGGGTCAGTAGAATCAAAACCTATTACAGGTATATCAGGTCGTGTAATTAGTCTTAGTTCTGCATTATCAACAACTCCAAATACAAATACCATTTGGTTGTTAGAAAGCGATAGTTTAGTTGGTCAAACTTTTAGAGTTATTACGGTAGAAGAACAGGATGGAATAAATTATTCAATATCAGCTTTAACTTATGTTGATGGAAAATATAATAATATTGAACAAGGAATAAGCTTACCTGCAAGAAATATATCATTACTAAATGAACCTAAAAATCCACCATCAAACTTACAAGCATCAGAAAGAGTAGTTACTATTAATGCACTTGCAGTTACTAAATTAATACTTAGTTGGGTTGGAGTCACAGGTGTAAGTCAGTATCTTGTGCAATATAGAGTTAATAGTAGTAACTGGGTCAATGAAATAGTATTTAGAACTGACTTAGAGTTATTAAATACAGTACCTGGAACTTATGAATTTAAAGTATTTTCATATAATGCTGCATTAAAATTATCTGCTACTTCAACAGATCTTACATTTAATGCTGTTGGTAAGACTGCTCCTCCAGGTAATGTAGAAAATTTATCTTTAGAGCCATTAACAAATAAATTAGTAAGACTAAGATGGAATAAATCTACTGACCCTGACGTAATTCATGGAGGTCGTGTTTACGTTAGACATAGTAATTTAACTGATGGATCAGGTACTTTTCAAAATTCTGTTGATTTAATCCCTGCACTTGCAGGTAATACAACAGAAGCGGTGGTAGCAAGTCTTGAAGGAGAATACGTCCTTAAATATCAAGATGATAATGGAAACTTTAGTCTTGGTGAAACAAGTATCATTATGGATTTACCCGATCTAATAGATACTCAAACAATCCTTACTCAAAGAGAAGATTTATTAGGTTCTCCATTTAGTGGTACTAAAACAAATACAACATTTAATACAGGAACATCAGCATTACAATTAACAAATCCATCAGCAAATTTAACAGGAACATATGATTTTGCTTCGATTGTTGATCTTGGTGGAATATTCTCACTAGATCTAAAAAGAACACTAAGATCAGTTGGATTTAATGTAGGAACTGATATTGAGACATTAATACCTGGATTGCCTGGGATTTTATGGGATGATTATGCTACTGATAATAATTTTGATGGAGCGGCGGCAGATGAGGCTAATTGTCAAATTCAAGTAGCAACATCACAAGCAGCATCAGGTAGTTTTGGATCATTTAATAATTTTGCCAATGGAACTTTTAAAGGTAGAAGATTTAAATTTAGATTGCTTTTAGAAACAACTAATACTGCTCAAAATATGAACGTACAACAAGCAGGGTTTTTAGCAGAATTTCAATCGAGAACAGAACAAAGTTATCAAACAGGAGGCACAACATCTACTGCTCCACAACAATCAGGTACATCTTCTTCTGGTAAGTCAATTACTTTCGGAACACCATTTTTTGTCGGCACTTCATCTTTAGGAGGAGCAAATGCTTTCTTACCTTCTATTGGAATTACAATCCAAAATGCACAATCAGGTGATTTCTTTACTTTGACTAATGTTTCTGACTCAGGTTTTACTGTAACTATTAAAAATGGTTCTAGTTTCGTTGATAGGACTTTTACTTTTTCTGCTGTAGGCTATGGTAAAGGAGTGTAACATGAGGAAAAGTTTTTTCTAAATGAGCCAAGTTGCAGATTTTAATATTGCGAATGCCTCTGGAGCTTCTGTCCGTAGTGACATTAATGACGTACTTGATGCTATAAAAACTTGCAATAGTGGTGGTACAGATCCAACTAATCCCGAAGCATTTATGCTTTATGGAGATACAGCAGATAACAATAAATTAAAAATAAGAAATGCAGCTAATAATTCATTCACAGAAATAGGATCTGTTGATCAACCTAATTTAGGATTGCTTCCTGTCGCAGGTGGCACAATGACAGGAGCATTAGCACTTGATGATGCTTCTGGGGCTGCAAGTCCAGCCTTATCTTTTGATACGGACAGCGACACAGGAATATATAGAGTATCTGCAAATACTATGGGATTTGCAACCGCAGGTGTAGCAAGAGTATCTATCAGCAATGCTGGTCTAGATATGTTGAATGCTTTACCTATAAGATTTCAAGACTCAAGTGGTTCACCTTTTGTTTCTTTGCAATCTCCATCAACATTATCAGCAAATGTAGCTTTAACTTTACCTCCAAGTATTTTAAATGGTGGATTTTTAAAAACAGATGGATCAGGTAATTTAACTTTTTCTATTATTGAGGGTGTCCCTACAGGATCTGTATTTTGTATGGCTGTTGTTTCTATTCCTACAGGATATTTAGAATGCAATGGACAATCAGTAAGCAGAACAACTTACTCTGCTTTGTTTGCAATAATTGGTACTAACTATGGATCGGCTAGCTCTAGTACATTTAATGTGCCTGATTTGCGTGGAGAATTTGTGAGAGGTGTTGATCGAGGTAGAGGGGTTGATTCGGGAAGAAATGTTGCAACAAATCAAGGAAGTCAAAACGCATCACATAATCACACAGCAACAACATCTACAACGATTCCAGATCACGACCATAATGTAGATACTTTTAATGAATTCCAAGGACAGCATGGGACATGGAGTAGTACAGGTGGATTGAGACAAGCACACGCAAACGGAACTCGACATAAACCAATAACATCTGATACTTCTTTAACAGCAACATCAAGTACAACAGTTAATAACGATGGTGGAAATGAGAGTAGGCCACGAAATGTTGCTATGCTTTACATTATTAAAATTTAATTATGGCTATTTCTCCAGGTATTTATAATATGACGATCCAAAGAAGATCAGATCATAGTATTCAAATAACTTTTAAAGATGATAGTAATAATGCTATTGATTTAACAGGCTATACAGTAGAAGCTCAAGTTTGGGAACAAACTCGCACATTTAAATACGCTGATTGGACAATTACTTATACGAATAGAGTTGGTGGGATAATCGATATGTCTTTAACAGATGTTCAAACTGAAACCTTTGCCCCAGATTTATTAAAATATGACGTATTGCTAACCAACCCTAGCGGCCTTAAAGAGTATTATTTAGAAGGAGACATAAAAATGAGCGAGGGTTACACTTCTTGACCTCAGTTAACATCACAACAACAAAAAATACAGTTACTGTTGATGAAGGAGATTCAACTGTTGTAACTGTTGCGACCCAAGGCCCTCAAGGCCCTAAAGGTTTAGAATTGGATGAATCCGCAAAAGTAAATAACTCGATTATTTACTATGACTCTACATCTGCTAAATTTAAAGCAGATAACACTCGTACCGTTGAAAATTTAGTTGACGGAGGAAACTTCTAAAAATGGCAAACATCTTAAGAGTAAAAAGATCAACAGGTTCTTCCGCACCTGGTTCTTTAGCAAATGCAGAACCAGCTTTTACAGAAGGCAATGAAATTCTGTTTTATGGTAAAGGGTCAGGAGGTGCTGGAGGTTCAGCTAGTCAAATAATTAAAATTGGAGGTAAGGGTGCTTTTTGGGATAAAGATACAGTTAGAGCAGCTAATTCTGTATTAGCTGGGCCTACTAGTGGTAGTGATGCAGCACCTGATTTTAGGTCATTAGTTGCTGCTGATATTCCTTCTATAGATCATACAAAAATAAGTGATTTTGATGCAGGGGTAAGAGTTAATAGACTTGATCAAATGGCTGCTCCTTCAGCCTCAGTTAGTCTTAATTCACAAACAATTACAAACTTAGCTGATCCTGTAAATACACAAGATGCTGCGACAAAAGGTTTTGTCGAAGCTACATCACAAGGACTTGATGTTAAGGACTCAGTTGTTGCAGCAACAACAGGAAATATTACTATTGCAACAGCATTAAATAATGGAGACACGCTTGATGGCGTAACTCTTTCTGATGGAGATCGTGTTCTTGTTAAAGATCAAAGTACTGCATCACAAAATGGTATTTATATAGTTGGATCTTCACCTGCAAGATCAGCAGATTTAGCTGCTGGTTCTGATGCGGCAGGTATGTTTACCTTTGTTGAACAAGGTACTGTAAATGCTGATAACGGCTTTGTTTGTACGAGCAATAAGGGATCAGCGGTCACAGGGACAAACAATCTTACGTTCGCTCAGTTTTCTGGTGCTGGTCAAATAACACCTGGCGATGGTTTAGATAAGTCAGGCAACACACTTTCTATTGACCTTAAAGCTAATGGTGGACTTGTTATTGAATCTACTGAAATTGCTGTTGATCTTTCTGCTAGTTCTATAACAGGAACTTTAGCAATTTCTGATGGCGGTACAGGAGCAACATCTGCTAGTGCAGCAAGAACTGCATTAGGAGTTGCTATAGGTTCTGATGTACAAGCTTTTGATGCACAATTAGCTGACGTTGCTGGATTAACTCCTTCTGATAGTGGATTTATTGTTGGAAATGGATCTAATTTTGTTATAGAAAGTGGGGCTACAGCTCGTGCTTCTCTTGGTCTTACTATTGGTAGTCAAGTTCAAGCTTATGATGCTGACCTTGATAATTTATCGGGTTGTCAATCAGGTGCTTCTTCTGCTTTAGCTGCATTAACACAAGCTGAAGTTCAAATACTAGATGGAGCGACAGTTACAACTGCTGAATTAAATATTCTAGATGGGGTAACAGCCACAGCGGCAGAAATAAATATTTTAGACGGTGTTACATCCACAGCAACAGAATTAAATCTTTTAGATGGAGTAACAGCAACTACTGCTGAACTAAATATTCTTGACGGAGTCACAGCTACGGCTACTGAACTTAATCTTCTTGATGGAGTAACTGCTACAACCACCGAATTAAATTTATTAGATGGAGGCACTTCTGCAACGGCAACAACACTTGCAGCAACTGACTCAATAATTGTTAATGATGCTGGAACTATGAAAGTAGTTGCTTTTTCAGATCTAGTTACGTTTTTAGAAAATGGGGCTATAGGTGGTCTTGAAATTGACGGAGGTACATTCTAAATCAGCTAAAAACATAAGGAGGTCGATCAATGGCAGTTACAATCAAATTAAAGAATGCAAGTGGAAGTGACCCTAGTGCTAGTGATTTAGTAGTCGGTGAAGTAGCAATAAGAACTGATAACGGTAAGCTATTTACAAAAAAAGATGATGGTTCAGTTGCCGAGATAAGTGGCTCTGGTGGTGGTGGATCTGCAAGTTTTTCTATAAATACATTATCTTCCTCATCAGCAACAGGAGGAGGTTCTGCAACTTTCAATGGTTCGGCCTATAGATTTACCTTAAGTTCTGCACCTGCAACCGCTGCACAGCTTTTAGTAAGTATTGAAGGTGTTATACAGAAACCTAACTCTGGTACAAGCCAACCATCTGAAGGTTTTGCATTAGATGGAGATGATATTATTTTTGCGGCCGCACCTGCAAGTGGAGCGAGTTTTTTCATAGTATCAACGGTTTTAAGTGCATCTCTCGTAACCCCTGCTGACAATACTGTAACGAGTGCCAAGATCGTTGATGGAGCAATTGTTAATGCGGACATAAACGCAAGTGCAGCAATAGCAATGAGTAAACTAGCTTTATCTATTACTAACTCTGAAATTAATGCAAGTGCAAATATAGCAAATAGCAAATTAGCTGATTCTGGAGTATCAGCAGGGACTTATGGATCAGCAACAGCAATTCCAACATTAGCTATAAATGCTAAAGGAATCGTCACATCAGTATCTACAAACTCTATAAATACCAATTTAGTTGCTGACACATCCCCACAGCTTGGTGGTGACTTGGATGTACAAGGTAGAAAAATTACTTCATCTACTACCAACGCTTCTATTAACTTAGAACCAAACGGTAATGGAGTAGTAGCGGTTAGAGGTGCTGGTGGTTATGACGGTACTTTGCAACTTAACTGTTCAGCTAATAGTCATGGCATAAAATTAAAGTCACCACCTCATAGTGCTGGACAAAGCTACACACTCACATTTCCTAGCAGTATTGTTACTAATGGTGCTTTATTAACAGACGCAAATGGAGACTTAAGTTTTGCCAAGATTTCAACTGGAAACATAGAAAACGACTCAGTAGATGCAACAAAATTAATTAACTTTCCAACTCAAACTATTTTGGGAAGAGAAACTGCTGGTACTGGTAATGCAACAACTTTAAGTGCCTCACAAGTAAGAAGTATTATAAACGTAGAAAATGGTGCGACTGCTGACCAGACAGATGCCGAAATAAAGACTGCTTATGAAAATAACAGCAACACAAATGCGTTTACAGATGCTTTACTATCAAAACTTAATGGCATTGAAT
>TARA_R100000231_G_scaffold10098_2_pt1 | contig 12660 bp, 16 predicted proteins | sample TARA_R100000231 | Tara Oceans TARA_R100000231 (sample SAMEA2620565) | marine metagenome | biome: marine biome (ENVO:00000447); feature: surface water layer (ENVO:00002042); material: "saline water (ENVO:00002010), including plankton (ENVO:xxxxxxxx)" | depth 5 m | reverse complement strand
CAGACATATCCGAGAACTTCTTGATTGTTTAAGTGTCTATTTGATGACATAATTTTATCTGCAACAGCACAACTTCTAATTCTACCAAAGTAATGTTCTTTGTAGTCACCAGTAGCCGTAAAGGTAAGTAAAAATAAATAAATACTTGGAAATATCATTTTATCTCTCTACAAAAAATGTAATGATGATCTTTCCAGTGATGACATGACTGCACATGTATAGCCTTCATTTTTCGACCACCAAACTCAAACTCTGAATCCATCGTGACACCACAACTAACCGGTGCTGATATATGAATACCTTTAACATAATCATCATGCTGCAAAGAATCATCACGATATGCTGCAGCATAATTTTTTGTGGTTTTATACAATAAAAATTGCGCCCATCTTAATTTAGTCATTTATCCCCCAATAAAACTTTTTTAAATTCATCAATGCTCATGTCTTTTTTCTTTGCCTGGAAAGCTACATGATCATCAATCAATTTTTTTACATAGACTCCAGGTGACCTATATTTTATTTCACCTAACGCTTTCAACAAACGATATTGGTCTATTGCAATTGCTACACTCTTCCATTTATGGACATTCATTTTATCTCCTTTCTAATCATGACAAAAACAAGTATCAGTTGCTGAATCAAATTCAAACAACTCTAACTGGTCTTGAGTGTTCTTTAATAATTTTGCATAACTAGGTCTGTCTTTCCTAAAGTATGCAGCTCGATCGTTTCCTGTTCCTATATTTTTTGTTTCTTGTTTAATCCACCAGTCCGCTAGCTTTGGATCTGATTTCATTATGTTTCTGATAGTATTTGCACCTTTCAAAAAACATAAATCGCAGTTACCTTGTGGTGTCTTACCACCTATGTTGGGTAATTCTAAATCAAAACTGTTCTCACTCCAGAACTTAAATACATCTTGAACTGTTTTACGAGCATCATGTAATGGAGCTTCAGTTTCCCATCGTTCTTTTTTATTTCTGTTAGCAAGTCTTGCAACTCTGTGTGGCTCATCATAACGCAAACCGACATAGCTATTCCAATATTCAAACCCTTTGTAAAACATACAATAAGATCGCATAGGTTTTATCTTTAAATAAGATGTGCAATATCGTGTAACAGGATTTGGTAAAAATTTTTTGCTGTCGATAAGCTCTTCATAAGGTCTGCCATCTCTTGACGCCGTTTCGTAATTAACTATTCTTATTTTATGCTCTTCGTTGTTATCCCACTCAACCCAAACGATAGGAACATTCCAATTAGTTTCACAGGCATGAACAAAATCTAATGTTTGTGGCATTTCTTTGCCTGTATTAGCAAACACCACAGGCAGATCGTCTGGCAGTTTACCATTAAAAGCTTGTAATATGTGATACAACATATATCCGGAAGTTCGACCTCCAGAAAAATTTATGACACCTGGTGTTTCTAACTCAAAAGGATTACTCATCGCCGTGCTTTGCTGCATATTCTAAATTTACCAAAGCTCGAGCGGCATCAGTGCCAAACAAAGTATAACCAAACTCATTTTCAGGGTCAGTTATCTTTAAATTTTTAAGTTTATCTACAAATACATTTAATTCTTCGTTAGATGTAGGTTGACCACGATGATCGTTTATATCTACATCGCTAAGTATTTCACTTATTTGTTTTAATAACTTTTTTACTTTTTGTGACTTCATAATATCCTAAGTATATATAACTTTATAAGAGTAGTCAAGATATATTGACACTACTTACAATTATTATATAATGTTAGTATGATTAATACACAACTACTAGAAAAAAAAGTTGCTCTAGAGCATTTGTGGACTAAAAAATACATTGAAAAAGGTAAGTATACAACAGATATGGTGCCTTTGACAACACAAATTAAAAAGCTTACAAAGCAGCTTATGATTAACGACTAGGTAGCCATACCGAAGTCATCACCGACGGCAACGTCGACAACACTTGGAACTTTGAGTTTCATGCACCCCTCCATTACTGTCTTAATTTTTTCTATTTGACTTTTGTCCTGTAAATTAAAACACAATTCATCGTGTATCTGTAACAAAGGCGTGAAACCATTCTCATGACAGGCTACGATTGCTGCCTTAGTTTGATCTGCAGCAGATCCCTGAATTAATCTGTTTAATGCTTTATATGTAAAAGCTCTCTTTATATTACTAGAACCATATTTTGCTGAAGCGTTTTCAAACTTTTCTGGAGTATGTACACCAAAATCTTTTGGCTCCCACAGATCGAAACGACACTTACGACCAAGCTTAGTCCTAATCACACCCTCACTACTTGCTTTTTGCATACATCTATCTGATAATAATTTTACAAAAGGTGCTTTAGTATTGTATTTATTTATTAAACTTTGTGCCTCCTCAAAACTTACACCTAACATGTTTGATAATTTATGTTTACCCATACCATACATCAAACCTAAACCGATTGTTTTAGCTTGTTTACGTTCTATACCCACAAGATCAGCTACTGTTTGATGGAAGTCAGCACTTGCATTTGAATAAGCATCCACTAATTCATGTGAACCCTCATAGCCTTCACCAATACTAGCTGCATAGTGAACCACGAGCCGTGGCTCTTGTTGCGAGTAATCAAAACTTGCCCACAGATCACCCTCTTCCGGTAAGAATAAACCTCGTATCATAGGTCCGAACTCTTTATTTCTTGCTGGCAGCTGCTGTAAATTAGGATTTGACATTGACAAACGACCTGACACAGTGCCTCCTGAGTCTGATCTTAACTGATTTATCTCACCATGTATTCTACCATTATGCTCATACTTCATTATAGAATTTAAAAAAGTATTATGAAATTTATTTATCTCCCGGGCTTGTACAATGAACTTAGAAATCTCATGCTCACTATTTACTAACCAATTTTGTGTAAAGCTTGGCTCACCTGACTTTGGTGTTTTGGGGTACTCAATATTTAAACGATCAAAAGCAAAACCTATTTGCCTTGCGTTCCATATGTCAACATCTTTACCTACTAGTTTATTTATCTGCTGCAATATAACCTTTTCTTTTTTAATAAAATTATCTTTTAACTGCTCTGCTTTTTCTTTATTTACACGGATACCTTTTTGTCGCATTTTAATAAGTATAGGCAACAAATCTCTCTCAAGATTCCAAATTGTTCCAAGATTTTGTTTACTTATTTCATGTTTAAAACGCTGCCATAAAAGATACGTGAGCCGTGCATCTTGTTCCGCATAATATCCAACATGTTCTGCTGGTAACTTCCACATCTCCATTTTAGGATCAACACCATGCGCTTTTGCTGCTTCTATTAAATCTGTTTCTGCTTTTAATTCACCTATGTAATCTTTAGCTAGTGCATTTAATTTGTAACTGTATCTGTTTTCATCTATTAAAGCACCAGCAATCATGGTATCTACAATCTGGCCACGCACATCGATACCATAAGCTTTAAGCCACCCAACATCATACTGCGCATTATGAAAAATTTTACGACAGGGTAATCGACATACATCGTGCATGTATTTTAAAACTTGTTCTTTAATTAGATTACCACCACCAAAATGACCAAAAGGGTAATAAGCTTGAAAACCCTCTGTTGCCACAGCAAAACCTATAATCTCACCACGACCTAAAGCCCATCCTGCACCAAGACCTTTATTAATACCATCATCTCTAGTTTCTAAATCAATAGCTATCTCTTCTGCATCACTAAGATCTCTATATTCTAATGGTGATGACCATATATGCTTTTTAAAATTAAATGTCAGTTGTAAGCTAGTCATCCTTGTAATCTCTTTCTATTATCATGTCTATATAATGTTTTGCTTTCTCAAGATCGTCTTTACCACCTTTACCTTTGTGTCTACATACGTATTTGATAACGTTGCCCTCAGCAAAAAGTATTTTGTTTTCATTAATAAATTGTGAAGGTTGTATTTTAAACACTGTGTAGTATTGACCACCTCGTGTCCATAAATTATTTTTCATGTAAAAAATCTCTTTTTATTTCATCAAGTAAGTTCAAATAAGTTAGTTGATTTTTGTCCTCTTCAAACTCGATTGTCAGCATCATTCTTACACCATTGTAATTAATAACCATATGATCTTTTTGATTATTAAATATAAACCTGCTGCCAGGATAATATTGCAGCTCTATAACAGAATGGTTTACATCGTTGTATTCTCTAAAAAATGTGTGTGATTCATTTGGTGTCATAATTAGAGAGTTTATACATACACCCCTGTTTGAGTCCCTGTGCCAGTTGTATATTGTTTTGTCCTCCATTTTTAAAACACCAGCTTTATATTTATGTCTGCCGTATAACCAAATATAAAAATCATCTGCAAACAAAATGTTTAGTGGAATCGGTGTTGCTGTAAAGTTAAAATATTTTACCCATTGGGTGTCAGGATTAAACACTACATTGTGCAATTCAGGACTATAAAATTGACCTATGGGTAATTCTTCAAAGTAAGGGCTCATTCTCTCTCCTGTATGTAAACCAAGTAATCCATGCCTATCGGATAATTATACTTATAATCTGTGGATAATATATGTAAAGTATTTTTTGCCCGTGTAACACCTGTATAGTATACACGTTTTTCGTCCGATTGTTCATGGGTATTTTTATTAACAAAGGCTGAAGGCCAATTGGTTTTAGAATAAATCAACACATTATCTGCCTCACCACCTTTAACAGAGTGAATGGTGTCTATGATAATTTGAGGATCTGCATTTAATTGTTTTTGCCCGTATCTTTTTAATAATCTAATAAAATATGTTACCTGTTCTGGTTTAAAGTTGCGCTGTAATATCTCCCACCATGGTTTGTTTTTAGCTTCATCTGGTAAGTCTAAACCACACCACTCTTTTAATCCTTTGAAATCATATTCTTGGTAATCAGGTAGACTACTCCAAAACTTATCACGTCTAAAACTTAAATCTTTTAATTCACGAATAAATTTAAACATCGTTTCAGCAGCTCTCTTATCTAAGCTTTTACCTTTTGTGATTTTTGTCCATGCTTTGATTGCAGACCATTGAGCACTATCAAACGATCTAGTGCCTTTATTGTCGCCATAATATAAACCAGCATCTTTAGCACACATTCTTAATTCATTTACAGTTGTATTAACTCTACCTAAAATATACCAAGTGCCAGGTAAAGTGCCTATGGGTATCTCGTTAAAGTTGAGATATCTTTTCACCGCACCTGATTTGTTCAAAGCTTCATATTCTTTTTCTACACTATCGACTATACCTCTTCGTATAATTTGAGAGAAGTGATGAATAGCCTCACCAAATCGTCTAGTCTTTCTAAGTACAACTTTTCTACCTGGAAAATAAGTTGTAAAATATTTTGGATCTGCCCCATTCCATTTATATATACCTTGATCATCATCACCGGCTAAATAAATTCTTTTTACATTGGCACACATTTTATAAATTACAGACCATTGTAATGGTGTGAAGTCTTGAGCTTCGTCCAAAATTAAAATTTCTAACGGCGGAAAGTTAACTTCATCTATTGAGCGTTCAATCATGTCAGTAAAATCTATGAATGATTGTTTTTTGTACGTTTCGTAAGTATCTATCTTTCTTAAAAATATATCTAAGCTATCTCTTTTGTATGATTCTTTTTTATACACTAGCCTTGGATCCTCTAACATATTTCTAGCTTTGTCATAGATACCTAAAGACCAATCTTTGTATGTAAAATTGTCGTCTGATAAGCGCGCGTCAGATGTTTTAATTATTTTAGCCTGTAAGGCATAGTCCAACATACAATTTTTTGGATCAAAAACCTCTTCTTCAAAATATCTACGACAATACTTATGCAGTGTTTTAAATCTTTGAAAGTCATCATCTGTATATTGAGTAAAGGCAGCTAAAGCTCTGTCTCGAGCTGTATCGACTGCTTTATTTGTAAAAGAAATAAAAGCAATATCTTTTGGATGTACCCCTTTATTAAGATGACCCTTTAACACACGTTCTATTAATGTGTAAGTTTTACCTGTTCCAGGCGGTCCAAAAATCTTAATTGTTTTTTGGTGTATCTTTTTGTGCCTCTGGAGCTCTAAATTTTCCTGCATGATATTGTTCATCCATTTCACTAATTGAATCTTTTGGTTTTGCTTTCACTGCTTGATGGTTTACGAAGTCAGGCATTTCAACACACCAAACATTTTTTTCACCTTCGTGGTAATCCTTTCTCTCACAACCTAACAACCTAAGTGCATCAGCGGTTGTGTTAAAAACTTTGGTTGCACTTTTTTTTATAAATTTATCAAGAGTTAATTTTTTAAAATAACATAAATTAGACTTACTATCCAATACAACATACCCATCTTTCAATTTATCAAATTTATCCTGCTCTATGTGTGTTTCAAAAAAATTCTTTAATACAGAATAGCGTTCTTCTTCAAGCGTATCTGCATATGTGTGCTCTAGACTCTCCTCAGATTGTTCTACAATACCTTTCATCAAAAGCTCAAAAGGACTAGGACCTTTTCGTGGTTTTGGTAGTGTAAGCCAAAACACTCTGTGTCTTAAAAGCCTAACTCTAAAAGACTTTTCATCTTTCATATCTTCTGGTGTAATCGTTATATGTTGACCTTTATAATCAAATTCATACCAAATATTTTTCGTGTCTTGGATGTATTTTATATTGGTAAATTGTTCAATCACATCAGGTACAGCATCACCTATTCCAAGACTTCTAGTTTTGCATAAATCTTTATTACATATTGGTTGATATTCTGGATGTTTAGGAGGACACTGAAATGTATAGCCACCTTTTGATACCGACTTTGCTAAAGCAATGACTTCATTTGAAGATAGTGGTTGTAAGAAAATTTGATTATTTCTAGCTAATGCAATTTGTTCTAGTTGCTGCACAGATAAAGATGCATCTTTTTTGCTTTCTAAAACTAAAACATTAAATAAAAAATTGTTTCTATTATTACCACTCCAACCCTCTTGAATTAGTTTTTGCACACAAGGTGGATAATCCTTCCATTGTGACTCTGCCTCGTAGTCTTGAACTTTAAAATTAAAAAAATCCTCAGCTGCAATCATTTTTTCGTAAGCTATCTCTATAAACTTACCCACCAAGACTGGTGTATTATTGTCATCAAAAGCAAATTCCATTGATGCATTTACATTGTGATATGGCATATTAACAGCTTTATTGCACGGAAAAATCTCTTGCGCTAAAAAATACTGTTGGTTGATTTCATTTAATTTTCTAAGAACTTTGTCTGTGCTAGTAAAATCATTAAAGAATACAAATATATGTAAGCCACCAGATTTAGACTTAACTGGTACAAAAGGTAATTTATATTTTTTAATAATTTCAACATATTTTTTTTCAGAGTAATCTTTGTAATTATTAGGATCAACATCAATACACGCCCATTTGCATTTGTTGTCAACCTCTGGTTTTAGACCTAACCTAAGTTCACCCTTTAGATGTTTTTCCCATATGTCGCTGGTCACTGGTTCGTGAACAGTCATATACTGAGCAGACTTCTTCCCCCTCTCATCATCCTCCCCAGTTAGGGAGGACTTGAGATATTTAGAATTATCGCCCTCAAAGAGTGCAAATAATTTATCGTGCATTTAGAATGGTACGTCGTCTTTTACTTGTGGTTTTTCGACAGTAGCTTGTGGTTTTTCTGACTCAAAGTCTACTTTACCAAAAATGTCTGATTGCATAGCACTGCTATAAAAATCTTTAGTTAATTCTAAAGTTTTTTCTTGATTCGGTTTATTTAAAAAAGAATCAAATGCAACCTGCCAACCAATCCAAGAGCCTTTATTGTTAGATTCTTGTACAGAAATCAAACGATAGACAGTTGCCCAAGAAGGTGGTGTAAAAAAACCTTTTTTACCCTCTAGTCTTCTGCTCTGAATCATAGAATTCCACAACCTAGAAATTTTCTTTTGTGTAGATTTCATGGTGATTAAAGCTTGTTCAACAGGTTCATACTTATTGTTAAGTATGTAAACGAAATGATTACCTGTATCTTCTACATAATTACCATTTGATAGCCTGTCTTTACCATCATCTCCACGTTGTGTTTGTTTCATGATACCAGGATCTCTACTAATTTGAATTGGTCTTCCTGGACTTGCACCTCTGTCTGCCCATTCATTAAATGTATTAACATACAGACATGGCACTACTAAAATGCCCTCATTACCTTTGTAAAGACTACCAGTGATCTCATTATAAATGTCACCAACTCGTGCATCTTTATTAAATTTGCCATCATTTTGATTAGTGAATGGCGAGTTTGCATTGATAAGCTTTAAGATCGGTAGTTTAGTATCTTTTGCAGTAACATACTCACTACCCTGTCCTGCAAATTCTTCCAGTGCAGATACTGCACCGACTTCTTGTTTTTTTTTCATTGCTACTTCATTCATTGTTTACTCCTTTTCTTTAATGATTGTTTTGTTTGCAACATAAACTCCAAAAGTTTCCATAGGTATTTGTTTACCAGCTTCAATCTGCTCTCTTACAAAAGCTCTTAAAGTTGATGATTCTACTTTTTCTTTTTGAGTTACTCTGTCTGAACCAACTTGTCTTTTCAAATCCTCAAACACTTGTGTTGCCACATTGTCTTCTGATCTAATAAAACTAACTGTCAGATCGTTTTTAATAATGTCGCCAGCATTATTATTCCTTAGCCAAGTAAAGGCCTCAGATTTGTTTCTATCGGCGATCTTTGCATGATAACTAGGTCTTATTTTTACAGATGATCCATCTGCAAGTTTTAACTCAGATATACCTGCTTGTTGCATTAAGTCTGGAATTTGTTTTTCAGAATATAATCTTTCATCGTCTTTAAGTTTTTTTAAATCTTGTTCGACTTGTTCAATTTGTTTCTGAAGTTCCAATAACTCGTTGCAAGATTGTGCGATGTCTTTTGCGACACCTGTATCCACCCTTATGGAGGCAGATTCTTTTTCGAGGTCCATAAGAACTCCTTTCCATTTATCTTTTTAAATTTTTAAAATTGACTTGTCAACATTAATTTTATATAAAGTTATAATAGTATGGGATACATGTACAAAACCAAGCCTTATCAACATCAACGTGATGCATTGATAAAGGGAGCAGATCAATATAATTTTGCCTACTTTATGGAAATGGGTACAGGCAAAACAAAAGTCAGTATTGATAATGCAGCATATTTATATCAAGAGAAAAAAGTAAATGTAGTTCTTGTTGTCGCACCTAACTCAGTCTATCGAAACTGGCAAGATGAAATAAAAACACACAGTCCTGTTGATACAACTATTTATACACATAAACAAGATAAAAAATTCATAAAGAAACCAGGGCACTTAGCATTTTTTTTAATTAATGTAGAGTCTTTTTCAAGATCATCAGGCGCAAAAGCTGTAGAAAAAGTAATTGCAGAATATAAAGAAACTATGATGGTTGTTGTAGACGAGGCCACTACAATTAAAAATAGAACAGCAAAAAGAACGAAAACACTTACAAAGATCTGTCGTCCAATAAAATACAAAAGAATTCTTACTGGATCACCTGTAACAAAATCACCATTAGATTTATATAGTCAGTGCGGTTTTTTAAGCACAAGTTTGTTAGGGTATGAAAATTTTTATGTATTTAGAGCTAGATATTGTGTTATGAAAACAATCGGTTTACAACGGACAGGACGACAAGTATCATTACCTTTGTATTTTACAAATCTTGGCGAGTTAGAAACAAAACTAAAAAACTTTTCATTTAGAGTAAAAAAGGAGGATTGTTTGGATTTACCAGAAAAAATTTATACGAAACGTTATGTTGATTTAAAAGGAGACCAACTAACAGTTTATGATAATTTAAAAAGATATGCTCGGGCAGTCTTTGAAGATGAAGAGGCAACCTACACAAATAAACTGACAGAAATTTTAAAGTTACACCAAGTATGTTGTGGATATTTTGTGTCAGATGAAGGACTTAAAAGAGAAATAACTAATCCTAAACTAGAAGAATTACTTAATGTCATTGAAGAGTCAGATGGTAAAATTATTATATGGGCTAATTATATTTTTAACATAGAAAAAATTATTAATTTGTTAAAAGAAAAATTTGGTGAAGAATCAACAGTTGCTATATATGGTCAAGTTGGTGTTGAGGATCGAAAAAAGGCAGTTGATGATTTTCAAAACAATAGTAATGTGAGATTTTTTGTTGGTAATCCAACAACTGGTGGTTATGGATTAAATTTAACAGAGGCTAAAACTGTTGTGTATTTTAGTAATAATTACAACCTTGAAGTAAGACAACAATCAGAGGACAGGGCGCATAGGATAGGGCAAAAAAATAATGTCACATATGTCGATATAGTAACAAAAGGCACGATAGATGAGTTTATTTTGAAATCATTAAAAAAGAAGTTGCAGATATCTGCTCAAACTTTAGGTGAAGAAGTTTTAGAATTTTTATAGAACAACTCTACTCTTTTAAACCATTTTGTTTCATATTCTGCTATGTCAGCATCTGTCATTTTAAATCCCTGAAATAACAAATCTTTAGTACAAACACATATTAAACCTTGTTTTATAGGACCAAAGTTTTTTTTATGCGCAAGTGAATATGCAGCTATTTGATATTTATAATCCTCTATCCACTCATCTTTTTTTGGTTTGTTAGATTGTTTAAAGTCAATAACTGTTGGTAAGTTATCATAAACACCGATTAAATCAGAAGATCCTGCCCACAAATTTTCATAATTTAAGGTAACTTCAGTGCCATATACCTGACTAAACTTGTCAAGATTATCTACAATTTTATGTGCCATCATTCTTGGTAAACTACCCTCAGGCGAAAGGTTTATATAACCCACACCTTTGCAATATTGTTCTAAAATGTAATGCATTTCTGTTCCGCGCACAGCTGCTTGGTTCGTGATCCGTGAGGCTTGGTCATAACCGACCCGTTGCCTCCATAAGTTAAGTGCTTCTCTTTTTTCTTGGCTCTGTGTTTTAGATAATATAGTAGTTACAGAGGGTACTTTATGATCTCCAACATTGTATGTTCTACCGGTTGGATCATCGTTCCTAGTAAATTCGTTATAATTATATTTTTTGTTAATAATAAAATCTGTTACACAAAAGTCAGATTCATTTCTTATTATCTTCATCGTCAGGTGCATATAGATTGTTAAAGGTATTTTGCCAATCCATATAACTATCGTCGCTTTCTGCACAATGCATCCATTGACTTGGTATGAAATCAGGAGCCCCACTACCAGTCACCCACATTGCTGGTGAAGTAACTCTAATTCTATTATTTGGTAAAGCCACAATACAACCTTCCCAAGGACCGCTTGTTAATCTCAATATATGTGATTGCTTGTGTTGAGCAGGATCATCAGCTATTTCTGATTCTGTATAATCGATTGTCATATAATATTGACCTGTGTAAAACTCACCATCGATCTTACATAACCATGGACTTGATGATGTGCGATCATATTTTATTACAGCGTGATGGTGTGATGAACAATCCCATGGTTGTGCCAGATGAGTTTTAATGGGGGGAGGCATTTTATCTAATGGCTCATCTGCCACAAGAGCAGTGATAGGCATTCTTGCCCACATCGCTCCACCATGCGGATTTTCAAGTCTATTCTCTTCGTCTTCACAACCTGTGAATATGACCTGAAAACTTAAACAACGATCAGGAACAGTGTTTACTGCAATTACATTGGCGTGTAAAAACTCTCCGTGATACTTATTGTGATTATGTGTGAATTCTTTTCTTACCCATACCTTAAAATAGGGTATGTTACTGGTTAAGTATGGCATACCCCATAATAAGATTTAAATAAAAATTGGCAAGTTATTTTTTTAAAGATCCAGGACCCATTAATTTTTTTCTTCTTGCTATAAACTTAGATGTTCCTTTTTTATCATCCATTTTTACAAGCTTGTACCCTTTTTTCTTCGCAGCTGATCTCATTGCTGCTAGACCCATGCTAGCTGTAAGGACTTTTTTAGCCCCTCCTTTGGCATAACCTTTAGCCATTTTACCACCCATGGCTTTCATCATTTTGGCTCCACCTTTAGCGTAACCTTTTGATTTCATCATGCGACCACCCATGGCTTTCATCATTTTGGCTCCACCTTTAGCATAACCTTTCGTTTTCATTCGTCTTTTGACCATTTTTTTTCTCCTTAAGGTTTATTAGTTAACTTCGTTTATTTTAGTGTATTTTAGCCAGGTAGTAAACCATTAGAGGCACATTAAATCTCTCTGTATGAGCCTTAAAATCGGTCGTTTTTTGCCTAGTTTTTAAAAAAACTTGTGTTTATGAGCAAGAGAGTCAATAATCCAATTAAAGAAATCGCAAGTGCTGCATAGGCACAATACATTAAAAATTGTTCTCTTTCTTTTTTCTTTTGTGCAATTGCTGCTATTCTTTTTTTCTTAATATCTGTTCTGATTGCAACAAATTCACTCCATGCATTAGGTGCACCATATAACATAAACATTTCTCTTAACTGATTCTCCATGTCATGCACTTGTTTTAATTTAAAATATGTATCGAGAGCTTCTTCATTTGAAGAGGTAAACCATTTTGATTTTTCTTTTTTGTGCTCTTCTTCAACCACATTCATTTGCTTGACAAATTTT
>TARA_R100000231_G_scaffold138684_1_pt1 | contig 12693 bp, 15 predicted proteins | sample TARA_R100000231 | Tara Oceans TARA_R100000231 (sample SAMEA2620565) | marine metagenome | biome: marine biome (ENVO:00000447); feature: surface water layer (ENVO:00002042); material: "saline water (ENVO:00002010), including plankton (ENVO:xxxxxxxx)" | depth 5 m | reverse complement strand
CCAACCCATTATATTAATGTCAAAGACTCCCATTATATTACCAATTAAGAACATGGATAAAGTAGAGAAACCTCCCCAAAACCATGCTCTCATTTTCAAAAAGAAAATATCTGCTGAATGCGCTCTAGATTGATTATAAGCATAGTCGGAGTCGGAGAATCCCATCAAGTCACTAAGAACCATCTAGCCACCCTCATTGAAGGACTGCTAAAAATTCATTACCAACGGTGTTATCATCCGTTTCTGCTTGGGTTGTATAAGGTAAACTAGTGTTATATTGTTTTGCACTTTCTACCATCTTTCTTCTCTGTTGGTCATCCCTAGCCCTTCTTTCCCAAAACGCAGAAATCTTTCTATCTAGTAGCCAAATTTCTATCTTATCATTTAGGGCTAAGTCAAACAAAGCCTTCATAACCATTATTGCTCCTATTGTTCCAAGACCGAATAAGACAGAATGTGCTAATGCTCCATAAGGAAAACCTGTTCCTATTTCAGCATAAGCATAGACATTTGCCCCACTAACTGCTCCAACAAAAAGTATAGTCATTATTAATCTAGTATCTTGATTTAAAACTGCCATTGTAAAACCTCATGAGAATTCAATAGAGCATGCTACTGCCCCGCTTACTTCTTCGAAAAATAATCCATCATCACAAAGAACCGAGTGCATATCAAACTCTATTGTTTGCCCTGAAGATAATTTTAATCTTGCTATTTCTTTTCCGGAATTACTAGTTCCATCAAATACTTTTATTTCTGCTGTGCTTCCACCGACTTCACAAGCATGAATAGAAACTAGTCTACAACTACCAGTAAAGACAATTGCATCTGCCGTTAATACTCCGCTTGTTCTACAACCACCACTAGGCATAATATCTCCTCAAACAGCGTTAGTTACAATACCTATTATAACTTTCCTAAGCCAATCTACTCTTTCTTTGGAGTTTTTGCCTTAGTAGTTTTAGGTTTTGTTGTCTTTGGTTTTGTAACTTTAGCCTTCTTCGGTATTAGCAAATCTACTAAGTCTTGATGAGTTTTTATTTCTTTTTTTGTTTCGGTAGAGGCCAATTTTAATTTGGCCTTGTCTAACTCAAGAATATCTTTTTCATCTTCCTTAGTAAATTCAAACATAAAGTCAGGATGACCTAGCATAGATATAGCAATTCTTAGAGGAAACTCAACGGGTGTATCTTTGGTTATCAATACACCCGCTAAGTTTTTTTTCTCTATTTTTGCCCCATCTGTTATTCTAACAGTTGGCATTTAAAGACCTCACAGGTTGCCCCAAACTCTTAGCCTAACAGAACCACCATTAGCATCGTTAGCCAATGTATTGTTTGTTCCATCTAATGCTGTAAACATTAGAGCAATTGAACTTAGAGATTCATAATCTCCTGTTGCGGAACATTCAATTTGTGGTTGAATTGCATTAGCATTATCATGGCCTGTTATAGTTGCACAAGTTATAGTAGATAGTCCAAATTCACTAGCAGGAATAACCGAACCAGTTGCTACAACTTTAGTTAAATCAACAAGTGCATCAACTACATACTCATCACCGACTGCTCTAGGATTAGTATATCCCTTATGGTCTGCTAAAACTGTAACTGTAAATTCTAGTGCCAATTAAATCACCTCAGACTAGGTTTGTAATCTTGCCTTGTCCTCTAAAGTATGAACAACCAGTTTCACCAATAGTTCGGTAAAGTGCTTGGTTTCCTAGAGTTCCAACACCGAATGGGTTTCCGTTACTAATACCATCTTCAAAGTATTGAGTTGGTTTCATAACTGATAACCATAGATGGTCAGTATCTAGAATCAACATATCAGAAAGTCCAGTAGATAGAGAGTGGTGCTTTGTTGATGGCATAGCCGCAACAGGAATTAGTGGGATATCGTAATAAGTAGAAACTCTAAATCCAACTTCTTGACCCTTTACACCACGAACACCGTTTACAGTTGGCACAATTTCTTTACCATCCATGAATCTTTCTTGTGCTTGTAGTAAATCGCTCAATGTCTGTAGAGTATCATATCCAGTTAGTATAACCTTCGGAGAACCACCGTTTTGTCGAATCTCTCTTAGAGTTTGGTTAATCAAACTTAGAGTCAAAGCCCTTTGACCACTTGCTGAGTAGGTTCCGTCATTTACAACTGCATTCATGAAAGAGGAGTTTGTTCCTGCTCTATCGCTGTTACCGAATAGAGTAGAAGTTTCTGCCTTTCCATTTGTCAAATCAGTATCGTCAAATGTTCCATTCTTAATCAAATCGTTTGCTTTCATGTTTTGTAGTTCTGCGTTGCTTGAAACAATCTTTAGTAGAGAAGTATAATTTCTCTCAATTGTTCCAACACTAGAAGAAATACCACCATCAAAGTCATATGCTTCTAGAGGCATAACTAGCATTTGGTTTTGAACTTCAGCGTGATGCTTACCCATATCTTCACGCATTTGCGCTCTAATATCTCCAATACCATCATCAATTTGTGCCATTTCCATAGCAAGTTCAGAGAACTCGAATTGATGAGCGATAATCTTTGGGCTTGTAAATAGTGTAGAATACTTTGGTGCAATAGAAAACAATCCATCAGCATTAGTTCCTAGTTTAGCATTCTCCGGAACACCACCAATCAAATCTGCTCTAAGTGAACTTGCCCCAATAAGTGCATCAGAGTTTGATGCTGTAGAATCAAGGTCAATAGATAGTGAATTTCCACTACCACCAGCAGGTCTTTCTACCAATACTCTCCAACCGCTTGAAACATAAGGCCTCTTTGAAATAACAGAAAGTGCGTTGCATTCTCTGTTTAGCATTGACCAAACTTTTTGGCCAAACACTCTATTATACAAAGCGGAAACATCACCAATAGTTCCAGTTCCGCTTCCTACTCCTAGTGTGGTATCGTGACCACTATGTAGTGCTTGAACTGCACCACTTTGCTTTAGCAATTGACCGCTAATTCCCGATATTCCATATGTTTGTCTCTCTAAATCTGCTATTGTATTAATATATCCTGTCATCTTAATAACCTCCTACCATTTTGTGAATGTCTGACCAATCCATTTCAGCCAAATCATCCATACTTGGGAGTTCTGCCACAGCCGCTTCTTGTGCCTTTAGTATAGTTTCTTTCTCAGCAGTCAAAGACTTTCTTAGTTGAGTAAATTCATCCTTAAGGGATTTAATTTCTGCTTGAGCATCGTATTGTGACTTTGCCAAAATATTTTCTCTATTTGCCTTTTCTGCATGGAATCTTGCACTAAATTGCTTTTCTAGGTTATCTAGAGCAATCTTTTCTAGTTGCTCTTGTCGGAAAGACTCGTATGCCTTCTCGATATTTAGATTAGAAAGATTTAGTGTATCTAATTCATCATTGTTAAATGCTTTAACAACTGGAAGTCCACTTGGTTTAGGATTGCCATTATCAATAACAATTCTATCAGCAGGTTCGCCAATTTCGACTCCTGCTCCATCTAGGGTTGAAACAAGGGCTTTTTTGTTTTCCATGAGTTTCTCATAGGACTCGCCACCTCTTTCCAATTCATCCATAGACTCCATGTCTTTCATAGATTCTTTTTCATCATCCATGTTTTCCATCAATTTCTCATCTTCCATAGACTCTTTCATGGATTCTTTTTCATCATCCATCATTTCAGTGTCCATCATTTCGGCCTCTTCTTTTCGTAGCGTATTGACTTGCTCCATTAGAGTGTCAAGTTCCGCCAATGCTTTTTCTAACTTAGTCATTTTATTCACCTGTTTTTCTTGCTTTAAAATATCAAATCTTGCTTCTGGGTTTATTCCTTTTTCACAAATTGTTACCTCATGCAATTCAAGTTTGCTTATTTCGTTATAATCACCTAACTCCGGATGACTTTTCTTTACTTTTTGTAATGCCTGTCCCCCTATGCTAAATGACCTTAACGAACCTTTTCTTACGCCTCTTCCTATTTCTTTGGCTTTTTCTATATCATCTCTTAATTTAATTACAACGAAGAATCCAACATCATCCACTTCTGTTTTCCACAATCTCCCCGTTTTATCTCTGTATGATTTTACTACTTCTCCAACTTGAACATTTGAGTGATTTGTCATTACATTTCTAAATTTAGGATTTTGCATATATTTTGTTACTGCTTCTTCTAAAGCCTTTAATGTAATTAAATCGTTTTGTTTATCTACGATTTCTATGCTTGCATATCCTCCAATCATCAAGTCTTGATTACTTTTTAAGATGGTAAAGTCATTGGCTCTATTACTTATCACCGCAGAACTCATACCTCTCATTTCAAGGTTTTAATTCTTTCACTATATAAAGAACACGGTATTTTCGATTTAGTTTGGTAATTTAACAGAACTAAACTTATCTTCATAAATGTCCCAAATTCCCTCATCTCCTTCTTTATCGGCAGGTTTCTGTTCATACCCAGTCCACGCTAACCATAACTTTTTGTCTTGAACAGGTAAATATCTAATATGTAACTTAGTTTCGAACTTGTTTCCTTCCAAGAAGTATTCATGATAGCCGTTTCTTTGAATACCTAATTTTATTTTACCATAATCAATTGTTTTTTCATTTTGCACATTCTCTGAAACTTGGGCGGGATATTTCCCTGCCGCACCAAATAAATCAAACAGTTCTTTTTCATCGTCTATTTGTATAGTCCAATGTAAATTTTTATCCGCTAGTCTAATAGAGAACTGTATATTTTCATCTTCTCTAAGTGATATTTTGAACTCACCCTCTCTATATTTTTCAGGTGTTTCATATTTTTTAATTTCGTCTGCACCAAATTTAAATTCGGGGTCTGCCTTTATTTTATTATTCTGTCCTTCTAATATCGGTTCTCGTTGAACAGCCCAATCTCTTAGTTTGTTTTGTTTAGCATCTAGTATATCTTGATACAAACTTCTATGATTAGTTACTAAGAATTCATGTAGTTGTCGAGTTGTTTGCTCTCCCTTCTTAGTTAGGAATTGATGAATAGCCGCAGTGAGTTCTCCCTGTTTTGTTTTCATTATCTCTATTGCCTTGCTTTTCCACATATCTAAATCTGCTAAAGCATTCTTTGACATTAAATTGTTTTCTTCAAAGCCATAAAGGGTAAAACCATTCATATCGTATTTGAGAATAGCAGTAGTTTCTCCATGAACATAATCTGTTACCTTGATTCCCTTTTCCAATGCTGAAACATCATAGTTCAAAGACTTCTTTGTGTCTTTAGCGAGCATGGCTAAAGTAACCAATTTATCCGGATATTCTACTTCCGGAACTTCAATTACTTTAGCAGAGAATAAAGAGTAACCGTTAGCCGTTTTCTTAACTTCATCTACTTTTACTCTAATAATATCCCCAACATCAACTGCTATCTTAGTGTTTAATGCCTTACCTACATTTAGATATTTTATTTCATCTATTTCGACAGTATTTGGTATTTCGTCTAATATCGGGCCAACTCCTACACTATAGGAATGCAAACCACTTTTTGTTTTGGTTTTACTAAGAACCACTACATCTAAATCAACAAACTTCTTCCACTTAATCCATTTAGGGTTTTTCTTAGTTCCTAAATAGTAAGTCGAAGTAATATCTTTGATTACAACTCCTTCAGCAGTTGGTATTTCCATAATCTCTTTAGCATATTCATTGACTTCTTTTATTGAGTCTGCAAATCTAGTATCTTTCTTTGAAGGGAATAATAGAACATCGGATGAGTGTTGAGAATAATTATTAAATAAAGTTCTAATTCTACTATCCAACTCTTCTTCTAGTAACATTTGAGAATCATGTCTCATAATATCAAAGACATGGGCTTTTAGTGTGGCTTCAGGATATTTGTTTTTAAACACATGAGCAATTGTATCAGCCCTATGTAATGCTTCTTTTCCATCAAATAAGATAAGTTCTGCATCTAATATACATTCGCCAAAGTGTTTTTCCTTTAGTTCTTTAACTATGTCTTTACATTTATCAGTAATATCCTTTTCATTATAAGAATAAACTCTTACATTATTGTCTATTTTATGCAATTGTATTCTCATACCATCGTATTTTTCTTGAACAACATACTCTCCACTAAATCCCTTTAGTTCATTCATGTCACTTATTTCAAATATTCTATACATTGGTTTATTTGGAACAATAAAATCACTTTGCGCTTTTTCTGCCTTTTTCATATCAATATCTAATAGTTCATTCCAGTCCTCTTCACTATGCTGTGAAAAGAATATCAGTTCTAACATATCCATAGCGGCCTTTACCTTAGCCTCCACTTTTTTAGAATCTTTACCATCACCATAATTTTCTATTATGTATAATGCAACATCATCCGGTTCTAAATCTAATCCTGCTAAACCATCTGTAAGAGTATCTTCTTCCATATCCTTAACTTCTAATGTTTCTTTACCAAGAGCATGAGTATTATCTCTAATAGCATAGTGAACAAATTTAACCATTGATTCGGGATTATCTAATAACTCTTCTAAAACCCCTTCTCCGAATCTTTTAGCAAATGGGTCTATAACTACATCTGACTTATATCTAATCAGTTTGATATCCTCATATAGTTCTCTCGCTTGAGGAGAAGTAGGGTCACTAACATCTCTATGTTCTAATAGTTTCTTTTCTATGAAATTCTTTAGTTCTCTACCTGCCACATCTAATTCTTCATATGATTCTCTTATTTGCTCAACCGCCTTTCTCCACTTCTGACCATACTCTTTCGGGTCATTATTAGCAGATAAAAAGGCCACTCTAGTTATCTCAAATAATTTTACTAACTCTACCGATGAACGCTTGTCTTTTTCAAAAGAGCCGAGTTTCAAAACAACCCCGCCCTTTAGAAATCATATGTATCTCCGGCTTGGCCGTAACCTACATTAGTTCCTTCTGTTTGACTTTTAGGAACATTTTCTTCTTTTGTTGCTTTAGGTCTTTTTATCTTTATTGCCTCGCTTTTATCTTCGGCAGGATTTATGTTGTTGTTTCCTAACTGATGTAGCATCTCTTTAACTTCTTTGGCCTTTTCTATTGTCATAGAAATAACTCTTTCTTTCTTTGTAACTCTTTCCGGCATATAACTCATCCCATCCTGTCTACCATTTTATGAATTTCGCTCCATTCCATTGTTGAAACTTCTTCTTGAGAATCAATGACTTTCATAGTTGGTCTTGGACTATCTGCTACAACATAACCTGATTTCATTAACAGGTTATCGTTGTTATAGACTGCCTTTTCTAAGTTTTCTATTTTAGTAGTAAGGGCTTTTATAATCTCAAGTAGTTCTTCATTAATTGTATTTTCTTCACTCATTTTTTTCACCTCTTCTCTTAGGATAGACTAAATCTCTAATTTGTCTGTAAAGAAGTTCATACTCTTTACGAAGTTTCGTAGCGGTAGCGACTATATCAATATTCCTTTCATCCATTGACTTAACCTTTTTATTTAATTTTTTATCGGCTTTGGTAAAATCTAAGCCATCAATCATCTCTAATAAATCGCCTAGTTTAGTAAAATCTTGACCAAAAAACTCAGTTGGTTCAGCCGCTTGTAATGTTTTCTTTAGTCTTTTTTTCTGCTTTGCATCTAAAGAATCTAGTATATTTTGAGATTTTTTTTCTTCCTTAGATATATCAAATTGTTTTCCTTCGTTATAGTAGTCCCATGTCATATCCTCACTCCCTTTTTTCTAGTTTATCTTTAACTATATTTATTTGTTCTTGTAGAGAATCGAATCTAGTATTTACTCTTTCTACTAGTTCACCAACAAGTCTAACTTCTTGTGGTGTAGTATCTCCTATTCCTGCTCCTAACTTTCCATATTTGCTTAGGTCTATAGTAACGCTCTTTTCTGCATTTTCTAGCCACTCTTCTAGTGACTGTTCATTTTCTTTATTTAGTTGGTTCATTATCCTGCTTATTTCTTTTAGTCCCTGTGCGGCAAGTTTTACCTTGTTCGCTAAAATAACTTGTTCTTTGAATATTTCTTCCTTTCCTGTGTATTCCCCTACTAAAGACTTAGACTCTCTAATGAGTGGTCTGTATTTATCAACTGTTTTTAATTCATTTTCTATTTTAGTCAGCCTTCTTTTTTCTGTTTCTAATTGAGATTCTATCTCTCTTCGAATATCCTCTTTGGCTTCTTCTAATATCTCCGGCTGTGCGGATTTAAGATTGTCTATCATTTCTTTTATTTGTTGTTGAGTCAATCTTCTAGGAGTATCTCCTATCTTAACTCTAACACTTTCTTTAGCCTCTTCAACTAACTGTCGTCTTGAATCTGATTTTTTCAATCTTCTTCTCTTAGCATCTCTCTTGTATCTTTCTAATCTAGCAGTTTCTTTTCTTCTTTCGATTTCATTATCTGCTAAGGTTCTTGCTTGTTGTAATTTAGTCTTAGCCTTATTTTCAATTGCTTGATTTATATCTTCTAATCTATCTTCAAGTCTCTTTTTTTCTCGATTGTATATTTTCTCGCTAAAAGCACCGCCTTCTTCATCATCACTATAATAAAGATTTATTCTTTCTATATTTTCATTATATTTTTCTGTTAATTTGTCAAGTTCTGTTTTACCCTCTTTATCTTTTTTGGTGTCATCAACATTTTTCTTATTTCGTTCATAAGCGACTTTAAGTTCTTTTAAGTTTTTTTCCTTTTTCTTTTCACCGTCAGCCTTAAACTGATTATATGTCAGAGATAACTCTTGCTCTATTTCTTGCTTTATTTTATCTAAAGATTGTTCAGTTTCCGGTAGTCCTTCAGACGGCTTGAATGACCTGCTTGTATCATCCGGAATATCAGCCAATCTTTCAGTTACATATTCGGCTACCTTTCTTTGAACGGTAGAGTATGCCAATGTTAATGCTTTTAATCTTCTATCAATTAGTATTTCCAAATCTTCATCTTTGAGGGTTTCCAAATCATCAATTTGCTTACCTAAGAGTTCCCTTGCCTCCTGTAGTTCACTAAAACGAAATAGAGTTCTATTTATTGATTTTAGCATATCTTGTAAAATTTCTCTTTGTCTAACTATTCCTGTAGTCGGGTCGCCTATGATAACAGAACTAATTAATCGGTTAAGTTGTTGTTTAGTTCTAGGTTTGTCTATTAAAGAAGGAGGGACTTGGCCATTAAATCGTCTCATGTAAAGTCCTTGTAAAAAATCTAGAAGGTCAGTATCTGCACCCAGTTCAGTATATTCTCTTTGTAGTTTTTTAACATCTACTAATTCTTCACCTATCCTAAATTTACCATCTATGATAAATTCTTCATATGGTTGTTCTTGTAAAAGATTTCTTCTTCTTTGTAAAGACACCATAGTATCAAGTATTATATTTATATCACTTTTACTTATTTTCTTGAATGTATTTCTAGATATGGAATTATACATCCCATCTTCTACACTTCCGCTTTCTTTTATGGTTTTTATGTCTTGGAGATAATTGTTTAGAACTCGGATAAATCTAGCGGGCTTTCTTCTTCTCTTCTTAGCCATATCACTTTCTAGTTCTTCAGCCGCTTCCTCTATCTCGGTCTGCTTGCTTCTATCCTGTAGAGGGTCAAGTCCTTCGCTAAAATCCTCATCTATCTTTTTATCTTCTTCTAAATCCCTTTCTATCTCATCGGGTATAAAATCTTCATCTTCCTCTTTATCTTTATCTTCCTCATCTTCTTGTTTGAAAAATAAAGTCATCTAATCACCTTAGAATGGAATATTCTCTTTCTTTCCTCTTTGTTTAGGAGGTAAGGTAATAACATCAGGAATATCTGTGCTACTAGGTCTAGGTTTTGGAGTAGTATCTCTTGGAAGTCCTACACTAAAATCTCTATTCTTAGTAGTCTTTCTACTTTCGTTATTGTTAGCGGCTCTTATTTGTGCCAACTCCTTTCTCAATCTTATTTCTTTTTGTTTATTATCTTCGGTCATGGTATTCTCCTCTCACTTCTTCTATCCACATTTTGATTACCTGCATCTTCGGGTAGTCCCGTTAGTCGCTTATCCGGCCCTACACTCATAGAAGGTTTATTTCTTGTGGTTGCTGGATTTTCTTGTTTCTTTGAACCTTGTAGTTGTTGCTCTTGCAGTTGCCCCAATTGACTTGCATCAATGTTAGTTCCCGCATAAGGGTCTAATTCGACTTTATCTTCAGAAGAACCTTCTTGTGGAGGTGCTTCAACAGGTTCAGGCTTTTTGAAAGTAAAGTTTCCATCTTCATCCATTTCAACTTCAAATCCTAAATTCTTAGTAGAGGCCGCAATATTGACTTCAATTTCTCTTTTTCTTAATACTGCTATTTCATCTTCCTCTTCGCTTGGTGGTAGTTTTAAATTCCAATCAGTAATCCCAAATTGCTTAATTAGGAATGGGAATACATAATTGTTGTAGACATTCTGTGCCATTTGAACTGCTCTATTAGTTACAAGTATCTGCATACCTTCATTATTTAATCCACCGCTAGTAGTGTTGTCTGCCATAAATACTTTACTAACTCCAAAGAAGGCAGAAATCCTATCTCTTAAATCATCCTTAACAGAAACATATTCCATTTCTTTTAGACTATCCATAAATTTAATCCATTCTACAGAACCCTTACCTTCTGCTTCTATTCCCATAATAGGAATAAAGTGTGGGTCTTGCTCCATCTTTTCTTTTACTGCTTTCCAAAAAGATTGCATAGAATCCATATTTCTAGTTTGAACTGCTAATAATCCTCTAGGCATACGACTCTTAGTATAGGAAGAATTGACATAATTTTCCATAGCAATAAGTGTCATTATATTATTAAATAAAGTAACAATAGGAGACTGGCCGTATAATCTAGAAGGACTGTATTTACTAAAGTGTAGCACTTCACCTTTCAAGAAATACTGTTCTTCACCCGTTGCTCTATTAACATAATGAACTGGGAAGGTATTAGCCCCGCATTCTTCACAAGGAACATGAGCATCCGTAGAAAAGAAAGTTCTGTGATTAACGCAAGTAAAGGCAGTATTGCCTCTTTCTCCGTATTCATCTGTATAAATATACATAGTAGCGGGGTCGCCTCTATATACTTCTTTTATACGGTGCATTCTTATTTTACCATTACCATCCAAAAAGTATTCTTTAACTAATACAATGTAGGCATCATCCATAACATTGAGGTCATCCTCTAATTGTTTTAGCACATCAATAAATAACTGTTCGGATTTATTTACATATCCTTCGATGAATTTTTCAGCGTATTTTAATTGGTCTACATTCGGTGTTTTTAATTTACTACTACCGCATCTAGAACATTCCGAAACAGGCCTTTGGTGTTTTTTTCCACAATCTAAACACAACGCTTCATATGCCTTTTCCCAAACATATCCTCTTCTAAATATCTCTTGCTTTAGTTGAGTAATGCAAGTTCTTACAATTACTGACTGATTTACTATGTGGTAAATTAACGGAGCAGTCATATGATATGTGTTTGGTCTTTCCTGTATTCCTATGTTGTATATTTCTCTATCAGCAGGTTTAGGAGTAGTTCTTCTAAATAGATTTCTAATGGAAAATCTCTTTTGTTCGACCATATTACTTACCCCTAACCTTTCTCAATCTACTACCCATTATAGTATCTTTGGCTCAACTACCCTTTCGCCACTTCTTGTTTTTCTTTTCTTTAGTTTTACTCGGACTCCATTTTACTTTATCAGCCCAATAAGCCGCAGACATTTTACCTCTCTTGATATTTTTTCTATGTCTGCTTTTGAAAGCCCTTCGTTGCCCTGCTGTTTGATTTGTCTTGACTCCCTTTTGTCCGAACTTAATGTATTTTCCTTTTTTATTTTCAAAGGCCATGACATGATGCGATTTACCCGAATTGTCATTTAATCTTTGAGGTTTATTAAGACCCTTTAGACCCTTTTTCTTGGCTCTTTCTAATGCCTTTGACCTAGCACTTTTTGGTTTTTTCTTTAGGATATCCATCCAATTACTCATACGCATCACCTATTAGATATCCTATTTTCCTTCCTGCTTCTATATCGCTAGGGTAATGACTACCCATTTGTATTCTAGATAATGATATTCTATCAGCCATTTGTTTTAATTCTTTCTTCTTATTTGGGTATTTTTTACTTAATACTCTTTCTAATCCATGAGCCGCCATAGAGTGACCACTAGGAAAGGCAGGGCTATCATCAGTAGTAGTCGTTGTTGGTTTTATTTTATCACTAATTTCATGTGGTCTAGGCCTTTGGTATTTCATTTTTAGTGACATGGCGTAGTAATTTATATCATCAATTAAATCTTCATAGTCTGCTCTATTAGCACCTACAATACCAAACATCTCTACATCCGGCTTTAAATCAGCGTCTTTCATTTCTTTAGCATCCAATTTTTTTTCCTTCATTATTTTAATAATAGCAGGTATTTCTGTTTCTTCTTTTGGATAACTCAATTTAGGAATGTCTATCTTTATCGTTGGATTTTTCTCAAGCATTTCTTTTTTGTTGCTAGAAAGTGTGCCTTGCCACTTCCTTTTGAGAATATCCATCCAACTCATGATTTCATCCTCGCTGTTTTTCTTTTACTTGATTCTCTTCTTGCTAAAGCAACTTTATGTGCCGCATTCAATCTCTTTTTTGTTTTTGGGTTTTTTGCGTTTTTTGCGGCAAACCTCGCTCTTTGCTCTACTAAATTAATTATTTGCGATTGTCTTTTG
>TARA_R100000231_G_scaffold21850_1_pt1 | contig 12706 bp, 18 predicted proteins | sample TARA_R100000231 | Tara Oceans TARA_R100000231 (sample SAMEA2620565) | marine metagenome | biome: marine biome (ENVO:00000447); feature: surface water layer (ENVO:00002042); material: "saline water (ENVO:00002010), including plankton (ENVO:xxxxxxxx)" | depth 5 m | reverse complement strand
AATGCTTTCATAATGATTGATTCAACTAATGCTTCCACAGTGTCACCTTTGGATTGCAGTTGAATAATTTTGCTTTCAGTTGCAAAAGAATACGCATTTTTGTAATAAATGTCGCATTCCCACTCAGGCACATTCAACTTGTTCAGTTCACTGCCTAATTTGTTTTTGAAATGCTTTTTAGCATTTTCTAGTATCTTACTCATTTAATATACTTTCTCCTTCTCAATGCCGCTCTAGCAGGCCCTATCATGCCTCGCGGTGCTTGTTTTGATCGCCCTCGTTCTAAAAGACCAATGTAGGGTGTTCTATTGGAAACTGTTGTGGTTTTTCCCACATTGTTAGAAACAACAGAAGGATTTGAATCTCTTCTCATTTTCCAATTTCTTTTGGCCCTTCCTGTCTTAACAGGAGTTACTTTTTTTAACTCCTTTAAGGCATTGTGTGCGATACGGGTGCCCAAACGCGATAATTCTCTTTCTATCGCGTTGAACACCTGATCTACTTTTAGCAGTCTGCCACTAATCATATTAGATAGTTGCTTCTACTAATGGTCCCGTTCCTTGAAATGAAACCGTTGCTTGGTTTAAGTCATCGAATGATACTGTTCTTGAAACAGAAGTTACGATAACATCGCCTTCGTATTTTATTCCACTGTTTGATGTGTGAAATTCAACATGAAGTGTAGCGTCTGCTGAAGGATCAAATATTCCTAATCCTTCGTGAGTTGATTCAAACAGCACATCCATAGTGCCTGTGAATTGGTGTAGTGAAGAAATATAAGTTCTTGCACTTGACCCCATTGCTGATGTATCTAGAGCGTCCTTTGTATGTTCAACACTCCAAGATCTCACAGATGCTACCGCAGTTGCCGCCGCACCAGAATCAGCACTAAACTTCACTGTTCCATTTTCGCCGCTTATAGCCATAGTTGTTCTCCTTAGTTGGTGTCGTGGTCATCTTCATCCACTTTGTCAAAAGACTCTGTAGATACACTTCCATCGACCGTTGTTGATGTTTCAATATCCTCCACATCTTTCAATGTTTCGTCTATTGATGGTTTAATTTCAGCAGTCACTTTAATTGCTTGGCGACTACTTTTTTTCTTACTTCTAGTTGGTTTAGGTTTTTCAGTTTTTTCTGAATCTGCCAAACGCCAACCTTCGTCAAGAAATCTTGAAATTTTGTCTTGTTCAATCAATTGCGATTGATTTTCTTTTCTAACACGATAATATTTTACCATTACACTGCTCCTTTAGTGAATGAGTAAAGAACTTCTACAATCATTAAGAATTCTCCCAATGGAGCAACTCTGTCTATAACTTCAATGGTTCTTACTCTTGTTGTTACTGCTTTGCCCGTAACTTCTCTTGTTCTATCATTGTTTAATGTTTCTTCCAATCTTTCGATCAATTCGTTACGTTTTTCGTCCACAGTCTGCACATAACTGGTTCTGCCATCTGATCTCACAAAACCTCTTACATTTACTTCAATTGTGCCTCTGCGTATGCCACCCATAGCATTGTCTTCTCTAGTTTCATTACCAGTTGTAATTAATATGGCAGGAAATTGTGTAATTGCTAATTTTTCAACATCAAATGTTTCGCGAGTGATGAAAGCAGGTCTAGGAGAATGCATATCTCCCACAACATCTACAATGTTTTTTGTGATTGTTTCTCTGTTGGACATCCGCTACCTTTTTAGTCGGAGGTAGTATTGCGGTTCCTTTTCAGCGTCTGTGACTGTGCCTGAAGAATCAAAATCGTATTCTATTCCATCCTGCATAACAGCATCTAGTTCTCTAGTTGCTTCTTTTCTGTAGAAATCCATTTTTCTTTCGAACATATCCATCTCCTCAGAAAATTTTGCAAGTTTTGGCATGATGTGAAATCCTAAAGTCCAATACACAGCGGCTCGAGTCAATTGACTTGCGTTATACAAATCTTCATTAGGTTCGTTGGCACCTATATTCATTCTCTTGTAATCGTATTTAGAATATGCCTGTAAAGGCCACCAATTTGCCCTTAACCATCTGAATACATCTGCTTGACCGTCTGCAATTTCTTGTGACAGATCGCTGATGCCAAATTCGTCTATGTTGGGTTCTATCTTTTTGATATCACTTATTGTTAATAGTGTCGCCATAAAAGGGTGCTCCCCTCCTTTATTGTTGTTAATTGAAAGAACAAATCCTTTTTGTTCACAGTTATTTATTCTTAATCAAAAAAAAAGGGCGATATTTCTACCGCCCTTTTCCAATGTCAACGAAGTAACAAATCTATTTATTATTATAGATTCGCGTCTCCTAACAATTGAACACCGTATGTGTCTCTTAGTTCTTTTACCGCGTATGCTGAAGTTCCCACAAATTCTGTAAGTCTTCTGCTTTCGTCTCTTTGCACGGCTACTGCCATAGGTCTTTTTAAGACGTATGCCAATGCTTCTGAACTCATTACACAACCAGCAAATGCACCTGCAGAATCACCAGTGATCACCGATGTTTCGTATAGGTCAATTCCTGCTACACGGCCGATTGCACCACTTACCAATGCAGTATTACCTACATTAGATGGGTTAGTCATGTTCGTGTTGCCAGCGCCAGTTAATTGTTTCTTGATTTGAAACGCTTGTTTAGGGTGTAACAATCCTACATAAGGTCCTGGGACGATTTCTGTTCCATCACCTGATCTTAGAATTGCCGCGGCTTTGAATATATCCTCAACAGTTAATTCAGTGTTACCTGATCCAACAGTGTTTGAAAAACCGCTGAATAAAGCCGCTAAATCTGTGTCGATTTTCTTAGCCATAGCATCTCCAATCTGACGGCCGATAGCCGCACCTACATCACCTGTAGCCGCGTCTCTTGCCAAGTCAGTTAAAGAAACTAATACACCTTTCTCTGCACAAGTAACTTCAACTGATGTTGTGTTAAATGCGACATCGTTAGTGCCCACAACTAAATCTGTTCCTTCTGTTAAGTCAGAAGCAGAAATTGCCGGGTATATTGGGATTTGAGCAGTTAATCCTGGAGTTCCAGATAAGTCAAAATTCTTAACTAGGGGTCGGATTACAGTTTGCTCTGATATTTGGTATAACGCAGTCTGAACCACATTTGCGTATAGTTCCGATGTTATAGCCGATGTTGTAATTGCCATAATAGTTCTCCTTTATATGGTTTAGATATTAACACCCTTGTTGTTCATAATCTGTTTGAACAGTTTACGATGTTCCGGGTTGTTCATATCCAGTTTGCTTGTGTCTGTATCCACCGCAACTTGATCACCTTCGCCTTTGCCAACTCCAGATCCTTTTGGACCTGCTGACAAGAACCACGGTGATTGGTTAAGAAAACTTTTAACCAAGTCTTTGACTTGTAATGGGTTGCCGTTATCATCATAACGCACTTGCCCTGTGCTTGGATCAATTACATCCACTTTGCCTTCAGCATTAAGTTTCAATTGACCTTTCAACAGTTGTGCTACTTGCGTAGGATTTACTGCTTTAAGATCAGATGCTTCGTTTACCAAAGCACCATCAACTTTTATTGATTGTAATTCTGCTTCGTATTGTTGTATTTTAGAATTAAATTTGTCTGCTTGGTTTTTCAACAAAGTTTCAAATTCTCCTCTTTTTTCCAACTCATCAGATTTGCGTTTCTCTTCCGCTTCAATCAATTTGTTGTATTGGTCCAAGTCTATGCCTTTATACTTTTTTTCGTATTTGGCACGCTCCCTCGCTATTCTTTCTCCAACAATGCGTTCTACATCTTGTTGATCGAATTTTTGAGTATTAGTTTCTTCACCTTGTGGTGTGTCTGCCTGCGTTTCTTTTACAGGTGCAGTTTCCTGTGTTTTTACCGCTTCTGTTTCTGCGTTCATTATATTTCCTCTTGTTTATGAGTTGAGTTCTACTCCCCTACTGTGTAGTATGTTGTTATTTATGATTTTCTTTTCTTTTTGCCTCTTGTAGACGATTTTCTACCTTTAGACATTGGTTTTCTTTTACCTCTAGTCATTGTGCGTCCTCCTTTCATAATTCTTTTACCAATCAAACCTGCTATTCCGGCTGTTGTTGTTACTGGCATAATATTTCCTCCAATTTAACTATGATTTCATCTGCTGTAATATGTTTCATTGCTTGAACACACTGTTCACAATATTCATGTTCTGTGTAATGTCCAAATCCATCTGGATTACAATCAGTGAATCTTACTATTTCTTTGCTTGTTTCATAACCTGTGCAGAAAGGCGTTGTAGCACTGCCATATATTGTTATACTGGGCACTGATTGATGACCAGCGGCATGATGTAAACCTCCTTCAGTGGTTATTAGACACGCACTATATTTAATCACCAACATTGATTGTCTAAATGTTGTGTTAATGTTGTGTAGTCCATCAACAGGTTGACTGTTAGGTGGTTGACATCTTAACAATGTATAGTTGGATAATTTTTGTATCAGTTCATCCCAACCATACCAACATTTCAAAGGATAACGCATACTGTCTGTTTTATAATCAGGATTGATTACAATGTATGGTTTGTGATGTGCCACATTCTCTTGAAACCATTGCATTTCTTCTTGTGTATATTCAAATGGTGCAGTTTTTGGTGTGTAGGGTCTGTGTTGGTAATACCATCTTTTACCATTGATAGGATGTGTTTCGAAAGGCACTCCTAATGGATGTATCCAAGGTGTGTGTTGCCACACTGGTTTATTACAAGATTGTTTCCTGCCCTGTCTAAACGGTGCTACTGGTTTGTTTATTGATTTTGAATAATGGTATGCTTCCGCACGCCACATCAGATCATCACCTATTCCCATCGTGTTGTATTTTTTGTGAATATTGTTTCTTTGCCAAACCTTCCTCTTTCAAGGTAATGCACAGTGCCTAAAAATTCTACTATCTTTCTTTTGACACCTATTTCAATGCCATTCCTTGTTGGCAATTCTAAACACAAAACTAATGTGTTATTCTTTAACGTTTGCTTTGCGCCTTTCAATACTTTAAGTTCATTGCCTTGCACATCAATCTTCATAAAATCTATTGTTTTTAATTTAAGGTCATCAAGTTTTTTTGTTTTTATATCAATGCTGTATATGTCTTTGTGAACTGGTTTATCTTTGGTTGGTCCTTGTATAACACCTTCTTCAGATAATCCTACATTGCCACAACTGCGTGAATCAATATACAATTTACCTGTGCCTGTTTCATCACTCAATGCGTAATCATGTAACACATAATTTTTTACATTTTCTAAATTTTTATGAAAACATTCTACATTGTCTGGCACTGGTTCAAACACTGTGACCTTCTTAAATTTGTTACACAAATCTCTCGCCCATGTGCCTACATTACCGCCAACATCAACTGCGTGATTAAATTGTTTAACAAAAGTTAAAGCGCCTGTGCGTTGTGCCAATTGATACTCATCATATTTTTTGAAATAATCTTCAAAATGTGTGTCCCAATTTGGAAAATAGTAATTTTTGATTTTTTTCATTAATGAAAATATCCGTCTTCATGCCTGTGATGTTTTATTTTTCGTTCTCTATCAATGATTTCTTTTATTCGCTTTGGCAATAAGTTTTTTAGTTTACGCAACAATTTTCTTGCTTCTTGTCCGTTCCTTTTGACATTCTTTTGTTCAAACATATGGATTTCAAAATTGTATTTGTCAATGATGTCGCGTAATTCTTTTTCTAATCCTGTTATGAATTCTCTTTCTGGCACATATTTTCCCATTATCGTCCTTGTCCTATATACTTCTTATAGTTACGCTTTTCGCTCTTGTTCAACCTCTTCTTGTGGCGTCCAAGTTTTTTTGGTTTCTCCCTTACTTCAAATTCTTTGAATTTGATACGGGCCATTATTCTTCTGTGTTGTTATTGAATAATTGTGCCAGTTCAGGGTGCAGTTGTAATATCTGCTCTGTGGTGTAGTTTTGATTAATCATCTCTCTCATGTGATCAACCAATTGTGTTTGATTTGTCACAGGAGGGTGTTGTAAAGTGTCTGTTGGTGTGTCGCTTGTGTCCTCGGATTTTGTCATCAATTCGTCTGTGATTGTTTCATATATTTTTTCATCAATCATTTTTCTTATTTCTGGATTTTCAATCTTGGCATCTTTAGCCATTTTTAACATTGAAATATCATTTGCTTTGTCTTGAATTGAAAAGTTTCTTGTGTATTCTATGTCACCATTGAATTGTATGCCTTGAAAATCTGCATACAATTTCCATATCTGTTCTTCAGCGTGTTCCATCTGTGACGCAATGTCTGACAGTTTTGCTGATAGTAGATTGAATTCAACCTGTAGTGCCATGGCGGAGAGGCGTCGAGCCTCTATACTTCTAATCCCCCCAAGACAAGCCATCCTGTCAATTGCTTCCACTTTCTTTTCGATTGAATCCAGTATTGCTTGTATGTTGCCACCGTTAGGTTGTAACAAGTAGGGGCGTAAATTAGGATCTTGGTTGCTTGGTAATTTTACAATTGATCCAGCACCCGCTGATGCTTCAACACCTTCTTGTAGCACAAGACTAGGATGATTTGAAATTCTAATCAATTGAATACATTCATTGTATTCTTCGAAAATTTGTTTCTGTAAATCCGCAATGTCCGAAATCAAACTGTGGCCCACGCCTCTTGTGTTTGATCTTGAAGCATACACGCACACAGCAGGTATCTTACCTAGTGTGTTAACATATTCTTTGTGTAATTGTGCTGTTTTTTCTTTGGCATCTATTCTGTATACACTGATAGTATCTTTTGTGTATTCTCTAATGTATTGTGTTTTGTTTACAACTTCTTCTTTAATTTTTAAAAATGTAAGTTCATACAAACCATTTGGCTGTCTTTCGTATTCCCAGTCTAAAACATTTTCAGGTGTAAACATACTTGCGTATGGTCTTATGCCTAAATTTAATTCATCTGCTCTTGTTGTAACATCAACATCGCTTTTGTCTAACAATACCCAAACATTCCCATATACCATTGCTTTCGTAGAGACCTGTTTTATAAAGGCATCAAAACTTTGGCCATCTAAATCCGCATCTCTTAAAAAAGCATCAAAGCCTGCATCTGATTCTATTTCGCCCAGTTCTCTGTGTATAGGTCGTCTGTATAAAAAACTGTTGTATATGCCAACCACTGTTCTTACATGATTGTCTAGACCTGTCATACGTAAACGCATTTCATAGTCTTCTCTAGATTCTTTGTAGTATGGTTCTAAATTTTTACCAGCATACCAATCTAATCCACCAGTGTAGGCGTCATTTAAAAATAACCAACGGTTTAGGTAATATTGATATACTGAATGTGATTCCAAAACATAATCTAAAATGTTTGTTTCATCACCTTTGATAATTCTGTCTCTAATAGCGGGCATACATTGATCCTGGTTGTGCTCTAAAACCCCATCTGTCTACAGATTTAGTTTTAAACTTGGTTGTTATTGGATACAGGTAATCGCATATGTAACGCACAGCGTCAGCAAAATGGTCAAATCCCATGTCCTTGTCAATCACAGATGTTTCTGGTTTGTATATCAATCCTTCAAGACTTTTTATAACATTCTTGCATTTTGGATCAATAAACATTGTAGAAACTCCTTGACTGTTCTTCAACTTACTATTTACCGAATTCACTCCGTCTCTTATAGGGGAATGTGAAGGTTTGGCATAAACTTTGAATCCTGCGTTTTGTAAAATAGAAATATCTGTTCTACCTGCGGCACTTGTTTTTCGATTTTTGCCGGAAGGATCAGGAAAAATATTGATGTAAGACTGGGGGTAGCGTTTCTTCAATTCGGCTACTACATCGTCAGTGCTAGAACCTCTCATTAATATTTCATCAACACAATACATTACACCTTTTTCGATAACGAATATGGCTGTTGCCATGTTGTCAACATTGAAATCTTGTCCACAGTATATTTCTGTTGTATTCATATTGGCACAAGGCTTTACATTGACTTTTCTGTCAAACGCATGAAAAACAACACCTGAATATGTGTTCCATGTTGCTTCATATTCTTGCTTGTAAGTTTTTTCATCAAGATCCCTTTTTGCTTGTTCTATTTCTTCATCATCTACCCAACCACCTTGTGCTGTGGTGTATGTGTGTGCTGACCAGTCGTCTGTGGTTTCTGCCATTGTATACATTTGCCAACTCCAACTGCCTACTCCCTTAGGAGTGCCTGTAAACAATGCTCTTCCTTTGGTGTCTGATAAACAAGGTCTCAATACGTCCCACACACCAGGATCCATGTCTTGAAATTCATCTAAGATAATAAATGAATACTTTCCCCCACGGAGTGCCTCTTTAGCCTCGGCGCCCTTTAAAAATATTTTGGATTTATTTTTTAATCTTAATGTTAATTCTGCTTCGTTACTTTGTTCAACCCATCTTAATTCTTTCATCTTAATCTTCAAAGGCTCCCAGGCCAAAAATTTTGCCATCCTGTAGGAAGGAGCAAGATAAAGAACATTGCTGTTGGGTATGGTGGCGTGTTTTGCCAACTCTCTTAAACACAGGTGGGTCTTGCCCCATCTCCGGCCACTTACAAGAATCCGAAATCTTGAAAAATCGTCTGCCACTGTTTTTTGGGGTATGCTTAACGGCATATTCTATTTTATTAGTCTTCCCAAGGCAAAGGTGTGTTGTTGGATGTGTCCTCTGGATTGTCTTTGAATCCTAGTGTCTGTTTAGACAAGAAAATTTGTGCTCTTGTGTCACCTTGTAGTGCTTTGTCCCACATCGCTCTACGCAGTGATTTCTTTCCATTCTCTCTGCCTTTTTTCATTAAATTTTTATATTTTTTGTTAAGATGATTAACTGAACATCCAACCACTTCTGCAATTTCGTCCACAGTGCATTGAATACACGCCATCTTATAGATAACATCTTTGTCAATTAATTTTCTTGGTTTTGTGTTGTCCATTATATCTGTCTCTCCTGCACAAATATTCTAAAATTTCTACTGTCAGTTTTTGAATCTGAAGTTGTTATTGTGTATTCAACATTGTATTTGTTGCCTGCTGTGCCGCCTGATATAATTGCTGTTGCTGTGGTTGTTGTAATACTGGAAGAATCTAAAGTTAAAGGTGACGCATCACCTGAAATTGTCTCTATTGTCACTGTGCAAGTGGATAGAGTATCACCAGATGGAAGATATTCAGACCAGTCTAATGTGTAATCCAACACACCAGCAGGGTCTTTGAATATGTATGTTCCTACATTGTCTTTTTTGTATCCTGTTAAATTTGGCATTATATCCTCTCCGCTATGACTTTACCTGTTCTGCTTCTTATCGTGCTATCTGGCAAAACTTTAAGATTTCTTGTTTCACTAGGCACTTTGAACAGTTTGCTTTCTTGTTGAATACTATTTACTCTTGTTTCAACAGAAACTTGCTTGATTCTTGTTTCTTGCATCACAATATTAATTCTAGTTTCTGAAGGAACTTCTATGGCTCTGTAAGGGTCTGCCGCTTCAATTCTTCTACCTACAATGGTGATTTGTGTGTCACTGGTGTTATCAAATTGTGTGAAAAGTATTCTGCCTGTGGTGATATCAATCTGATGTTGTGATTGCATAAACGCCTGAGCGGCTTCTCTAAGCAGAGTTGGAACTATACTGGCTTGATGATCTGCCGCAATTGATGACGCGAATTGTTGTAAGAAACCAGTTACAACATTGATTTGATGCTGTGATGTAAATGTCTGTGTGCCAGGTTTGATCAACAATCCAACCAAACCATTGAAAATATGTCTGCTGTCAAAAGATGCTTGTCCATCAAACAATAATCCTGCTATGGTTCCTGTGGTTTGATCCAATGTGATTTGTGCATCAGCGTTGTATGTGACACTGCCTGATGATAATAAAAATCCTGGCGTAGCATCTATTTGAGCATCTGCTGAAATATTTGCATCTGGAATAATTTCATTTGTGGCATCAACAAATATGCTGTTTTGTGACAGACTGTTCAATACACCAAACAGTGCCAAACCACCTAGGTTGCTGGTTTGTGTATCTGTGTTCAATGTAAGATCAGCATCAACTGTGACACCACCTACAAAATCAATCTGTTGATCTGATGACAGTGTTTCATTTATAGCAAATATTCTGCCACCCGACAGTGTGGTTTGTTGATCTGAACTGACATCAAAATTGCCTGCCGCTTTGAATCCAACCAATGGTGTCATCGTATTTCTAGAATTAAATTGTTGTGTCATTGTGACTTGCAGACCAGCATCTACATATGAATCTGCCACATATGATGAATCTACATAATCACCAAAGTCTGGAAATCCAACTGAGTTGTTGGCTGTAACAGACTGTTGATGTTGACTTGTGAATGGTGCTATGCCGTCGAATTGAACATTGCCCAATGGCGTGGTTTGATTCTGTGATGTGTGATCGGTTTGACCAAAGTGAGCAAAACCCACAAGGTTTGTGTTGCTGTTTTGTGATGTAAAATTTTCATTCTCCAACTGAATATATCTGTTAATGGTATAATCGTTAATTGTTGAATCTGTCGAAAAACTGCCCAATCCATTGTTGTTGAATGTTACTGAAGTAGCAGTTAAGGTGCCACTGTCAGTGCTTAATGTATAATTTGAAGTAGGACTGTATTTAGACGTGGTGCTTCCTGCTGTGTAACTGGTGCTACCATATGATGAATATGTGCCAGTTAGTGGTGTATTCCAAGTGTCTGTGCCATCCGCATTTCTACGCATTAGCACAACTATATCATTGTCTGGACTTACAGGAGCAAAAATATTTTGTAGTAAAAAACCACCTGAGTTGGTGTCTGCTAATAATTTTGTTCGTAGTATATTATCTGTTATATTTGCGGCATCACCATTCCAGTATGCAGTGCTATTGGATGCTTCTAAATCAAATTTGAAAGTTTGGTCACCATCTGTGTCGATGCCTATCACCGATTGCAATTCAAATCCATCCACATTTGAAGTGTCTGGAGCATCCACTTGTTGACCATACACTACTATGGTGTCTGCGCCATCACTGTCATTGCTACGCAGTATACACATATCAGTGAACAACATGGGTGATGTGTATTGATATGAAAATTGTAAAGTGCCTGATGAATTAACTTTGATTAAACCACTACCATTAAAAATGGATTCAGATGAATCGGCAGGCCCACCAAAATCTCTTTGTGTTTCCAATTGTGTGGTCACATAAAGGTTCCCATCAGAATCCAATCTAGGATGTTTTAATTTTGCTGAAGAACCTGTTGGACCTGTTGACAGTTCTCTGCTCCATACCTTTGAACCATCTGATGTGTTAAATTTAACAATTTTGCTATCAGTAATATTGCCAGAACCACCTGTGACATATTGATAACCTGTGAAATACCCAACAGAATTTGCAGAGTCAATAACCAAGCCTTGTGGTTGAAAATAATAAGATGAAAAATATCTGTGCCAATTGAGTGCACCATTTGATTTGGCAACTGAAGCAATATTAGTTGGAGCAATGGCAGGTGATTGATTCATCTGAAAAGAGATGTAGATGCTATCAGAGTCATGATCAATAGCATTGGCAGTTGCGGCAGTGCCATTAAAAGATTTCTGCCATTGTATTGCACCATCACCATTTATTTTGACCACATTAGTTTGGTTATCTTGGTCGTATAAAAAATAAAGATAGGTGGTTTCAGCACTGTCACCTGGATCACATACAATCATGTTACCAGAATGATAGTCGTTTAGAGGAGTCTTGTTGTCAGGATCTTGTGCCCTTACAGCAATATCTATGTTGCCAGTGTCATAGAATCTTCTTACAAGATTAAGATAGTATTGTGTGGTGCCACCAGTATCCTGTGACCACTGCAATTCGTATGTGTGGTTGTTGGCAGGATCGATAGCGACACCCATAGGGTTTCTATCGTCGCCTACAGTGAATGAACCTTTTACCCAGGTGCTCATAGAGAGGTTACCTCTCTATTATGTCATAGAGACTTGAATATTTCCTATTGCACACTGGAAGGTGTCTCCAGTTGTAACCGTTTTTGCTACCGAAATTTCGCCAAAGTATAGCACGTTAGCACTGTTGTCTAAAATGGCTAAACAGGTAACTGTCCCGTCGTAGTTTGCTGTTGCTGTAGGAAAAGTTACTGTGATATCATTTGATATTGATCCGCCTGATGCTGATCCAAATGTCACAGTCTGTCTTGCATAACTTCCAAGTGTGATTTCGTCTGTTAGTGTGCCTTGCTCCAAGTTGTCTAAAACTGTGCCTGCTGATCCCACAGCACCTGCTGTGCCGTGAAAGAGTGCAACCTGTAAACTTGTTGGAGTGGTTGTAGATAAAGAATTACCATTTAGAAAAAAATCTAAAGTTCGGTTCTCTACATAATTTGATGCCGCATTTGACATAGTTTTTCTCCTTTTAATTAAAAGTTAATTGTTGTTATAACACGAGTATTTATAACCATTTGGTTAATCTTAACTGTTGTCATCTGTTTGTGTAGTCGACTCACAATGGAATAATGCCACCGTATTGCTGTCATTTGTGAATGCAGAAGTTGGCACTGTGATATTGCTTGTGCTGTGTGCGTATCTTGTGGTGTTTGACACTCTTATCTCATCTATGGTATTGATAGTTCCTGAGTTGTTTCCTTCTCCTGCCCGCCTGTTTCCAAAATAAAGTTCTGTGGCTGTGGTGATGCTGTGTGTT
>TARA_R100000231_G_scaffold73384_3_pt1 | contig 12719 bp, 14 predicted proteins | sample TARA_R100000231 | Tara Oceans TARA_R100000231 (sample SAMEA2620565) | marine metagenome | biome: marine biome (ENVO:00000447); feature: surface water layer (ENVO:00002042); material: "saline water (ENVO:00002010), including plankton (ENVO:xxxxxxxx)" | depth 5 m | reverse complement strand
AATATCTTGAACTGACTCAACAGACCTTTGAGAAGTTATATATCCAGCACCGTTAGTCAACTGATTATTATTAGTAATATTATTTGCACCGTCAGCGACATTGATAAGACTTCTTACATTAGCAGCAGTTAATTCTTGACAGTCTCCTGTTCCACTAGCTGTTCTTCCTAAAATTCGATTTTGTGCTACATCTTCTAACTTTGCAAAAGTCACCCCATTGTTAGCAAGTTGAGTTGTTCCAACACTACCATCTACTAGTTGTGCTGCTCCAACAGCGTCATCTGCTATTTTATTTTGGTCGATAGCGTCACTACCTATTCTTGCAGCAGGAATTGTCCCAGAAGTTAATAATGCTGCAGAATGATTTGGTAATCTAGCAGCATTGACTGTACCAGAACTTAATTTACTAGCATTTAAGTTAGAAGATGACGTGAGATATCCTGCACCATTTGTAAGTTGATTGTTATTAGTTATATCTTTATGCTCAATAACACTTCCAGAATTAGTTTTAGTAAATAAATGACCATTATCAGATCTTATAGCTAATTCACCTACTGATAAATTACTAGCAGTTGGGTTACTAGTACCTCTTTTGTGTTTTATTGTGTTTGACATTTATTGAATCTCCTAATTATTAATAAGATCCACCATCAATATCAAAGTTACTTGTTGATCCGTCTTCTAAAAATGTTACTAAATCGCTCAATGCTACTTGCTTCATTGTCCCATTATCATTACAAACAAATCTGTCTGCTGTAGCTAAAGTTGTTGAAACTGCTCCAGTCCCACCATCAATAATATTGAGTTCTGTTGTCGTTGTAGTTACTCCGTCTAGTTTATTTAATTCAGAAGTTGTAACTGTTGCTCCATCTAAAATACCCACTTCAGTACCAGTTAAATCTGCCAATTTTTGTGCAGTTGAAGCAGTCATAGTAGCAAGTTCAGTCAGCTGTGCATCTGAAGCTTGTTTTGCATTTAACTGGGTTTGAATATTCGAAGTAACTCCATCTGTATAATTTAATTCTGTAGTTGTAGCTGTCAGCCCATCTAATTTATTTATTTCAGTAGTCGTAGCAGTTACACCATCTAAAATGTTAATTTCAGAAGTTGTGACAGTAGCACCATCTAATTTATTAAGTTCTGCAGTTGTTGAAGTTAATCCGTCAAGAATTGCAACTTCAGTTCCAGTCAAATCAGCTAAAGCATTTGCTGTAGCTTGTGCCATTGTTGCAAGTTCAGTTAGTTTTGCATTTGTGCTTTGCTTGCCATCTATTTGATCTTGTATTGCAGATGTGACTCCATCTATATAATTAATTTCAGTTGTTGTAGCAGTTACTCCGTCTAACTTATTTAATTCGGCAGTTGTGACAGTGGCTCCATCTAATATTCCTACTTCGGTGCTAGTTAAATCTGCTAACTTTTGTGATGTAGCAAGAGCCATTGTTGCAAGCTCAGTCAACTTGTCAGAATGAGCTTCAACATCTGTACCGATTGCTAAACCTAAATTTGTTCTAGCACCTGAAACAGAAATTGATCCTGTACCTCCTTTTGAAGTAGGTAAAGTCCCAGCGATTGCTCCAGCGTCTAATTTAACTTTTATTGAAGTTCCGTTAATAACAAGCCCACCATTTGTTTCAAGTTTTGCTGATAGCGTATTCCCTGATTTTTGTAATCCGTTTCCTGCTACAACATCACCGCTTGAACTAAATGTAGAAAAAACTAACCCATCACTTCCTACTGTTGCACTTCCTTTATTATTTGTACAGACAAATCCTTTGTCAGCATTTGTTGTACCAGCTTCAACAAAAGTAAAAGCACCTGAAGCATCATCATTAGCAGGTAAATCGTCTGTTCTTACCCATGAACTAGCCTTACATAGATAAATCCCATTTTGAGAACTAGTTGATTGATCTTTTACTAAAACTCTGTCATTAGCAGAAACAGAAACACCATCAATTGTTTGAGTTCCAGATAAAGTTATATTTGCAGTTGTAGCTACTTGACAACTTTCTTTAACGTCTAATCCTTCTGCAACTGAATCAACATAAGCTTTAGTTGCAGCATCAGAATCACTAGTCGGTGTTGCTAAACTTGTTATTTTTTGACTATTTAAACTTAAAGCACCGATTGGTGCTACTAACTGATCAATTCTATTGTTTTGAACAGTGGCATTAAAATTTGAAATCTGACTAGCAGTAAGCGTAGGAATATCAGCAACAGCGAGTTGTCTAAATGCAGGAGCAGCAGCAGATCCAGCAGAAGGTCCTGCAAAAACAAAATTAGTATTTCTGGCAGTAGTTGCATCTATAAATGCTCCACTTCCTCCTATAGCTTCAATTGAAGTTGCAGATCCACCATCACCACCAGTACCAATACCAATAAAAAGTTTTTTACTACCTTCTGCAAAAGCTAATTCTGCATTTGCTAAACTTGAAGGTGCGTCAGAACCAGTTGAACGCTTTATTCTAATTGTGTTGGCCATAGTAAATTAACTAAAAATTTCCACCGTCAACTAAATTTTCGACGGTACGAGTACTATCTAGCTTCAGTGTATCAGAACTTGCTTCATAGTACATTATTGAATTATTTACTTTATCTTGTGAATTTAATGAGATATTAAAAGCAGGTCCCTGAGGTCCTTGAGTTTTAACAGTTACTACTCTTGTCTCACCGTTGACTTTTACAATATTTTTTGTAGTTGTAATTTTAGTATTAGCCATTAAGAAATAGTACTATAGCCTTGTATTACATAAATTATACCTCTGATATAATACTCGTCTTCGTTTGAAGGATTTCTAAGCACTACATCATAATTTAGTTCATTGGGAGTAAAAGTTGAAGTTTGTGCTTTTGTTAATTTTAATTTAAAACTACCTTGAGATTGATTTATAAATTGCACAGCAAAATCAGCAAACTTAGTTGTTCTCGTCTTTTCCCAAACTTGTGCTGCAACTGTAAAACCAGTTAAATTAATAGGCTGATCATTGCCGTCAGTTAATTCTATAACTTCAGTATGATCTGAACGTCTAGTAACTTTAAAATTATATTCTCCTGCTTGTATTGCCATCAGCTGTAAGGACTCGCCCCTAGTATATCAGTTTTCCATTGATTTTTTAGAGCATCTACGTCACCTGCAGATTCAATTGCAGAATCAGCAGGTGCATCTCGTAAAACTTGCTTTTTTGCAGCAATTTCTGATTTTTTTGTTGAGTCATCTGTTTCAATAGCTCTTTGAAATTCAATATCTAATTCTGCAAGTTTTGGTTTTCTTGCGACTCTTATCTTGTCTTTATGAATTTCTTTAGCTTTATTCATGTCAATTCCAAATCCCATAATTTACTCCGTAAATGTCCAAGCGTTTCTGAAACTTCTATCTGTAGGAACAGTTTCTTTACTTACAGTATATACTGGCCTGTCTTTTGGGCAGTCTTTATCTTTAATTTGATCTAAAGATAACTTAGAATTATCAGAAGGAATTGTAACAATTACCATCCCATCATCATTCGTATGAACGAATCTATAGTCAGAATTGGCCATAAAATTTTTTATTTAAGTATAGCCTAAAATTATTGCTCGAAAACTACAACATTAATAATTCTCATATCATGTTCAGATGATGGTGAATCTGCACTACCAAAACAATAAACATCTACAGAACTAGCAGTGTAATTACATATAGTTGTAGAATCAAAATCATCAACAGTGTTAAGACTTTGACTGCAAGCAGCTACAGCTAAATATCTATTACTATTTGCAAAAGCAGTTTGAAAATTTACCCTATATTTACCAGTTCCTATATCTTGAACTGAACTGATATTGTGATTAGCATCTAGTATAAAAAATCCTTCAAAATCTTGTAGACCTTCAACTCTAACAAATGCTTTTGCTATGCCTTTACTTAAATTTTCAGGTGTGACTTGAAAAACAGTAGAACCTGTAGAATTTTCAATTGCATCAACTTTTAATGTACTCATAATTTAAACATTATCAAATATGGCTATCATTACATAATCTACATCTACAAAGCCATTGTCAACATCTTCAACATGAAGCTCAAGCTTATTTGTTTGCATATTTCTAACATCTACAGCTGATACTGCATTACTAGTTCCTGAGACTTTTCCACTTGCAGCAGTAACTATATAATCACTATTTGAAAAAGCATTATCGAAACTAACCTCATATTTTCCTGTCCCTAAATCACTTACTGATGAAACATTAAAATCTTGCTTATTTTGTGGTGTTCCAGAAGAAGCATCAATATGAATATTACCCACACAAAGCTGACCTATTTTTGAACCGTCACTTTTTTGAAAAGCAACTGGATTGTTGTTTTGACTTCGTATTGTAGCAACTGATAAGACAGACATAAATTTAACCGTTTAATTTAAAAATATTAAAATTAGTAATATTTGTTGAATTTCCTCTTATAACTTCGTTTACGTTTCCACCTGTATTAATCTTAGCTTTAAATTGTATAAAATCACTAGTCCCATTCATTTGAGGAATTGCAGAACAAGTTAAATTAGCGTCTCTTATTTTATCACCAGTTTTAGGAACAAATATTGCTCGAGATATTGTATCTGTATTTTTAAAAATCATTAGTTCTATTTGCTCAACTGATTCTGTTCCTCCTGCTTGACCCAAGGCAGCTTGTATTGTTACAAAATAAAAACCGCTTACATCTGGTGTAAATTTTGAAGTACTTGTATTAAAGCAACTATTCGTATCTGTTATAACTTGATTAAAAGCGATTACAGCACTTACATTGTCTGTAATCGTTTGATCTGATGACAAATTAACTTGTGCTATAGGCCTATTAAAAGTTCCCCCAGTGATATTACCAGACCCAGATAAACCTAAAGGCATGATTTATAAAATAATAAACTAATTATATTTAATTTTAAACTACTGTCCATGTATTGGTAGATCCTACTGTAACTGTAACTCCCGGACTGATTGTTATGGGTCCAAAACTACCAGCATTTTTACCAGAAGTTATAGAATAATTTGTTGTAACTGTCTTATCATTTTCCCAGAATATTTGATCATTTCCAGCACCTTGAGCACCTGCTGCAGTTTGTCCCCATGAAAGATTTCCGTTTCCATCTGACACTAAAGCATACCCAGCAACAGAAGTATCCCCATCTGGCAATGTAAAAGTAGTACTATTTGTGACTGTCTGCGGTGCTTTAAATCCGATATATTTTCCATTTACCATATTCTGATGAAACATTCTTAGCTCTAATTGAGAAATAATATTTACTGCAGAACTGTTTAAAAATCCTAATTGAGTTCCAGAAAGAGAAAAATGTATAATTCCTGTACCACCAAAAAATCCAGTATTATTTTGACCAAAATTAAAAGAAGTAGCTGTTCTTGATCCTGCTATACCTTTGATAGCACCAGTCATAGTTCCGCCAGATTTTGAAAGCAGTCCTAAATTTTCTAAAGCTACATCACCAATAGTTATAAAGTCATCATTATTTTTATTTCTTATTTTTAAAAGCTGTGAAGTGTTACTTACTTCATTAACACTTAACTGATAAGGAGAAAGCCCAACGACTGGATCCCCTGACCCACTTTGCACTGTTCTTAAAGCATCAATAATTTGCTGCAATTTTGTTCTAACATTAGCCCCAGTGCCGTTATCAACGGTAAATCCAGCACCTCCAACATTATCAACTCTTGACATTTAATTAAGCTCCTTTTCCATATCCTAACGCTTGAAAGTTAAATTTCACAGAGATAGGATTACTTGATGAATTTTTGAAAATTATTGTAAATTTTTCTCCAGTTATATTTGAAAGTTCAAAGAACCCACCTGAGGGTAAATCTTTTGGAGAGATTGAAATAATAGGCAAATATTTATTAGCACCTCCGATTGTATCTGAGGTGCCAACAAAGAAAGGATTTCCAAAATAAACATCAAGGCTTGAAGTCGGGCTTGATATTTCACTGTTAATTAAAGGTCCTCCACTAGCACCGTTTTGTTTATAAAAAGTTTCTGTACGAGAATTTAAAAACATATCAACACCTAATTCTATTATTCTTATATTTTCATTAATACTTTCGCTTCTTAACTTTGACTTGAATCTAAATCCTTTTCCACTAAATGACCCATTAGTAAGAACTTGATCAATTGAAAAGCCAGAATTACCAAATTGAGGAAATAGCTGTGAAACTGCAACTAGAACTTCTGCTTGCGGATCATCAACAGAAAGCCCATCAAAATTTGGCCTTAAGTCAAGATTTGGTATGTCATCAAACAAGTCAGAAACAGTTAAAGCTTCAACTTTTATATGCCTAACAATTCTGACATTTTTGATAACTTGACCAATATCTACAGTATTAGCAAAAGTATAATTTCCTCTTAAATCGCTAGCGGGATCGGTCAAAGTTAATTTATTATTTACAACTTGTACAAAATTTTTGGTGCCAGTAAAATTAGGATTTTCCCTTTGCTCTAAAATCTTTATATTGTTATCTACCTCTGGTAAAGGTAAATTAACTTTCACTTCACCTGCTGAAAAATTATTAGCAATATCTTTAAATTTCATCAAATAAGTACCAGTTATTGCTGGTACTATTAATTCGCTTACATTTCCACTTGCAACATCTAAATCTGTCGCATTTTGAAATTTTGCAGTCGCTAAATCATCTGGGGTATGTCTGATAACACAAGTTCCACCAAATAAAACGTCAAGTTCTGTTGATAATGTCCAATTTAATTTAACTTGATAGTCATTAATAGGCTGTATTTGAAGTGTTGTAGGACTATCTGGTACTTTAGATAAAGCAAGTACGTTTAATTCTTGTTCTAAGGGCTTTTTGGATGTTTGGCCTAAAGCATTTTGTGTTTGTATTCTTACAGTATATAAACCTGCTGTTACATTGAAAACTTCAGCATTTGATTCTTGAGTAACAATATCGGTGAAATTAGTTTCATCTTCTTTTCTGAATGACAATAAATAAGCAGATGCACCTTGAACCCCTTGCCAATCAAAAATTAACTTAGCTACTGCTCTATTATTTACAACTGCTATTTCTTCTTCAACGACTAGACTTGAAGGTGAAGGTAAAATTGAAAGAATATTATTTATTGTTCTATCTGGTACAACAATATCTTGTTCTACTTCTTGATATTTATTAGGATTATGTTCTGTTGCAATAAAAGTAAAAGTATTATCAGTATTCTGCTTTATTGTTGAAATTTTAAAAAGAGCAGCATCATTATTATCTTGCTCAATAATAAACGCACTATTTTCGACAGGTTGCTGCGAAAAATTTTCTAACATATTTACTGTAGTTCCAACAAAATTTTCTACAAATTTTGTTTGAACAGTTCCATCAGGCATCAGACAACTTAGCGTTGGGTTCGTAGATATCTCAGGTAAATTTGTTTGAGTTATGTCATCTATTACTACAGAACTTCCGTCACTAGCTGCTGAAACTATCCTACCTCCTCTTCTTATAGATTTTTTTACACGATCAGTAATAGCAATAACATCACCAATACTGCAAATTTGTCCTGCTGCAATACTAGAAATAAAAGTAACAACTTCACCACTTTTGTTTTGACTATTCAAAAACCATTTTGCTATTCTTATCGCTTGACTTCTTGACGTAACACCAAAACTTTTAATTGTTTTTTGTCTTATCCCATACTTGCTAATTAAATTATCATCTTTAACTGTTATATAATCAATTGTAAAATTTTCCATATCAAAATAACTTACATTAATCGTATTAAATCTTGTATTGATAGAGGAACCTTCGTAATTAAAAAGACCTTCTTTTACATTTGAATTATTAAAAACAAAAGCATAATCAACCTTAGATATATCATCAATATTGGTAGGGCTATCTTGTGAAAGTTTTACTTCACCATTTTCAAAAAATATATTACTATTCATAACCGCACAAACATCTCGGACAAGACTTAAAGCATCTTTTTGTGAATTTATATTTACATTCAATGAAAATCTAGGTTCCAACCCTCCTTTCCCATCACTGACCAGTTGATTGCAATATTTACTTACTTTGAAAAATGAAAATTTATCTAAAAAACTTTCAGCTATCCCACAACCTGCTAAAGGTTCTGTCAAAATATCATATAAAATCCAAGCAGGATCACTGCACCACTGCTTGTTATTATCAAATGACCCAGACCAGTTTCCAGTATATGTGACTCTACCATTGGCTTTATCAACTACAGCAACATCTGGTAATTTTATTTTTCTTCCTCTTATACGAAAAGTTCTTGAAGGTAAGTTTGGAAAGGTTTCAGCACTAAATCTAAAGGCAGCATGAGCAATATTAGGATAATTATTACTTTCAAAAATAATTCCAGTAGCAGCTTGAAAAAAAGCTTCTCTAAAATTATTTGAAGTCCCATCATCAGTTAATTTTTCACAAATAACTTCAACAGGAAAAAAGGCAGATGGGTTATTTATATCAAAATTATTACAGGTTCTAAAATCAATAAAGTAATCTTTGCTGTATGATGAAAAACTTCTACCTGCTACTTCATCTTCAAGAACAACCTCTAGTGGACCATTCGCTGGGTTGACAGAAAATTTTAATTTTCCTTTATCAGCTAACTTGTTACCGTCATCATCTAATCTAAAAAGAGCTTGAAATAAAATAGTTATTCTGATCCCATCAAATCTTGGATTACTAGGTGCTGTAACACTTCTGGGAGTTCCTGCAGCATCCCCTTTTATAAAAGTTAATTGTTTACTTATGTCTCCACCTATAAAAGGTTGTTCTTGAGCTATTGCACCTTTTAAAACTGGTTGATTGGAAGTACCGTCGTTAAATTCAAACAAAATATCTTTAAAATTTATATCTTCATCTGTGACATTATTAGGATCAGCATCCCTTTGAATTACAGATGTTTTATTTAAAAAAACATCTTGTAAAAAAGCATTTCTATAAGCATCACTTGTTTTATCTGTAATCAATAATTTTGAAGCAGAACTACTTCCTTCAACTTCTCCTTCTGCTATGCAATCAACAACAGTAAAAAAATCAATACTTCTTAAACTACCTTTTTTTGATAAAGGATATCTGTCAGCAATAATTTTTGCTATTTCTGTATCTGATTCTTGATTATATAAAGTCATTAAGTAACTACCTCTTTACTTGTTATTTGAAAAGTATCAACACCTGCACTTACGATAACACTACCTACTGAGACTTCCCCATAAACTAAAGGTATTGCAGTTCCTTGTTTTTGCGTATTTAAAAGCCCAGTGAAATTAAAACTAGCGATAGCAGCAGGATCGGTTAAGTTCGGATCACGAGCAGTAGGATTTCTAGGACTTATTAACTGTTGTATTCCGTCAATAATTAAATTAGTACTTACAGTAACTAATGCTGTTGAGACAAGTGTAGCTAATAATTTACTGCCTAATAATTTCACACCTATAGTACCTGCTAATGCTAAACCCCCTGATCCTGCAAGAATAGGAATAACCCAAAACCATTCTCCATGAACAACTGGTATGATTTTTATTTCCTCATCTGTTTCTAAATTTAAAGTCTCTAAAGTAATTTCAATGTCCCCAGCCATAACACAATATTCTTGAAGTTTTATATGTTCTTCTATTCCGTCAAAATTTGCTATTAAAAAACTCCAAGCTTCTTTAACTGTTTTTGCTTCAATATCAAATTCCTTAATACCTACAAATTTTCTTAAAGCACCGTATATTTTAAGTTTCATCATTTACCTCATGAGGAAATAAAGCAGAATGTTTTTTATTTATATGATCTACCAAAAAAAAAGGCAAGTCAATGAATTTACAAGCTAATCTATCATTTCTTGAAAAAATTAAACTACCATCTGGATGTGAATGACAAATCCCTACTACCTCACCTTGATCTTCTCCTGCTGCATAATCTAAGGGATCAATAACAAATGACTTATCTTTATAATGTTTAGCAATATTTTTACAAGGCCAGTAAACTGTTTCATCTTTAATACTTAAAATTAATCCGCAACATTCTTCTGGATGACATTCAGCAGAATGTTCATAAGCATTGTTAAGCCAATTAAAAGTATTCATACAAAATTACCTACAGCAGGAAATATTTCTCTTGTTACAACTCTTCTAGGTATTAAAAGATTTTGCATATCTAAAACTGAAGATAACTCAAATTGTACAAAAGTTCGGTTCTCTGAAGCTTTTCTATCAATTCTAAAAATTTGTTTTCTTAATTCATTATTGCTAGGAGTTCCAAAAGGGTTATTACCTCTAAAATTTTCATTATCTAATGAACTTGCCAAAACTTGTCTTCTGATAACAGTAGCATCTATCAAATCATTATTAGGAGTAACAGTATTAACAATATCTAGGAAATCAGTCATTGTTCTAACTACACCATCTTTTAAAATACCACCTAAATTTGAAAATTTTAAACTAGGTCTTACTTGTAAACCTGTTGATGACTGTTCAAAACTTTGAGCTTCAACTGCTACCCTTTGATAACTTTGCTGTTGAAAAACTAAATCAGAATTTAAATTTAGATTTGAGCCATTGTGAAATCTAAAAACTGTTTCTAAATTTTCAGTATTTGGGTCGGGTATGTGAAGGCCTAGCTTTAATTGTAGTTCAAATAATACAATGATTGAACTAGGATTAACTTTGTTTAATTCTGCAAAAGGTATTGCCATTACTCAAAAACCTCCTCAAACTTACATCTTATTTTGACTCTACTGTGAAAAGGAAACTGAGCAGGATAACTTAAACAAATAAATTTTCTTGTAGAAGATTCATTAGGTATTAAAAAATTAAAAGCTTCGCTATTTTTAATTCTTAAATCTAAAAAATCTAACAAATCTTTAGCTTGTGCTTTTGATAAATTAAATTCTAAATTTACACTTACAGGATTAGTATGCAAGCCTTCAGATAATCTTTGCTGGTAGCCATCACCAAATTGAACTATATTTATTTGAGGATTTCTTTGAATCCGAAAATTATTTAAAGGAACAAATGCAGTAGGAAAATTAATTAAAGTCATTATGCTAATAAACCTCCCGATCTTTTCTGATCAATAATTTCAGCTTGAATTATACTGCTTAGCTCTGTAGCAAAATCAGCCATCTTTCCGTCATCACCTTCTCTTGAACTGCCAGAAGAATCAATATTGATAGTTATATTAGTTGTTCCACCTAATTCTTTATTACTAGTTATGTTTCCTGAAGAAGCAGGTGTGAAAACTTCAGGACCGTTTTCACCTACTAAAAAAGATCTGCCTTTTGTTACTGAGCCACCTCCTGCTCTACCTAATAATTTTCCAAAGAAATTACCAATAAATGAACCTCCAGCTTTTTCTGCAAATCCGTCAAATAATTTACTTAATGCTTTATCTAATATTTTATCTCTTATTCTATCTAATACACTCAGCATTGCATCACCAAAAGTTTTTGTACCTTTTATTGCTCCTTTAATATTTTCAACCAAACTATCTTCTAATGTTTGACCTAAATCTTTTGATATTTCAACAGCAGTTTCTAATTCACCATTTAATATTTTTTGTCTATTAATTCTAAAATCTGCAAGTAAAGCTTGTGCTCGTTGCAACCTTAACATATCATTTTCTATTGACATTGCTTCTTTCATTGAGTTCTCAAATTCAAATTGATTTTCTAAAAGTCGTGCATCAATTTCAGTTTCGGCTTGTTTAATTTGTACTCTTTGCTTTAATTTTTTTGTAGCTTCATCTATTTTTCTTTCTTCAGAACCTTCTGGAAAACCATGCTTTTGAAAATTCAAAACATCTAATAATTCACCTTCTTTCCTAATATCCTCTGCATCTTTATCTTCACTACTTTTTACTTGTTTATTTCTATTTTTTAAAAGATCAATTTCTTCTTGAAGTGATTCAATCTTTTTTTTATTTCTCGATTTAAAAAATCTGAAGTTTTTAGCTCTTGTTTCTTCGACCTTTAATTCTTTTTCTCTTATTCTTATTGCTGCTTGCAATTCTTTAGATGAAGAGTCTTCAAATAATTTAGTAAATGCTTTTTTCTCACGTCTGAGTTTTATTATATGCCCAGTCAAAGCTGTTACAACTAAACTTACGCCAGCTATTGCAGCAACTAAAGGTCCTGCAGCAACACCAGTTAATAAAGTTATTGTTTTACCTAAAGCAATAAGTGTTCCTTTGACAGCAACTACAGGTCCTTTCAACGCTGTAAATGCAAGAATACTTGTACCAATAGCTACTGCTGCCGAGACAAAACTCGAAGGTAATATATCAATTATTCTTGCTATTCCTGTAATCGCAACAGTACCAGTTTTTGTTGCTGGCAGTAAACTTTCACCAACTGCAATACTAAAATCTTCAGTAGCATTTTGTAGATTTTTAAATACTTGAGTTGGATCATTTTCAAGCAAAGCTTTTAACATAGGTGCGCCTTGCTTTTCTATTTTGCTTAATGCTCTTATAACTACATCACTTGTTATTTTTCCTTGACTACTAAATTCTTTTAACTTACCAACTGTTGTGCCTAGTTCATCTGCTACTGGCTTTAAAAGAGTTGGTATTTGTTCACTTATACTTCTAAATTCATCACCTTGTAATCTGCCAGATCCTAGAGCTTGTGCTAATTGTCTAAAAGCATTTGTTGCTTCAATTGTTGAAGCACCTGCTAGTTTTGCAGCAGTGTTAAATCCTATAAATGTTGTTCTTATATCTTCAACTCCTATACC
>TARA_R100000231_G_scaffold41893_1_pt1 | contig 12886 bp, 24 predicted proteins | sample TARA_R100000231 | Tara Oceans TARA_R100000231 (sample SAMEA2620565) | marine metagenome | biome: marine biome (ENVO:00000447); feature: surface water layer (ENVO:00002042); material: "saline water (ENVO:00002010), including plankton (ENVO:xxxxxxxx)" | depth 5 m | reverse complement strand
GCATGAGCAGCTTAGAGCCGCATAAGCAGCTTAAAGCAGCGTTTCCAGGTCATTTATACCATTGAGATCAGGAAATAGTCAGATCTATAAGCATTGAAGGCCTGATCTAGTCAGATCTAAAGTATATATATAGATTTAATACCATTGTTGTCCTGAAATAGTCAGATTTCACAAGCGTTTGGGTTTGTGATTTTTTTTTCACAATGTCGTAAGTATGTGAAAAATTATGGGGTACCCCCCTTCTTGAAACAATATTTTAATATCAATAAGTTGATAGGGGGTATGGGGTTAACGAGCAGATCTATTTCTGTCTTTATATTTTACAGGCATAATCTGTCGCTTATAAGTTCCCTTCATAAACTCTTTGAGTACATATTCTGCATTACCATTTGGAAGCCATATTGCAGGTTGTGTCTTGGCTCTTCTTTTTATTCTTACAAGTTCAGCCATGGCTTTACGATAAGCATTTGTACCTTGTGCAATGTTTTTCTTTATCCAAAGTTCTACACTGTCTAAATCTTTTCCATACTTTTGCACAATATGAGACTTGTCAATGTCATTTATATATCTTTCTTGAGCTCTAACCTCAGGAAATATTGTAGATAGCCTGTCATAAAACTCTGGATCTTCTTTTGCCCACTTGTCTAACTTTTTTGAGTTTTCTGTGTTTAAAGGTGTGGCTACCCTAAATGTGTCGTCAGCCCAAAGCTGTGATTCATACCAAGTTGTATATCTATATCCTGTATCACTAAAGTATTTAAAAACATCATCTACTTCCCAATCATAAATAGGTTTGCATAATTTTACTCTTGTATTGGCAGGACTTTGAGAAATATAGTTGTCATATAAAGCATTTACCACTGATCTATATCTAACAAGGCTTTCAGAAGCTCTTACTCCAGTCATTATTGCTACAGAACCTTTATAGTTTTTAGCAATTATGTTGTCCATACTATATTGTGTAAAAATATCTTCTGTGTCTTCTAGTGTCTCAGCCCACTCTGGTTTTGGTCTTAGCCATTGTCTATCGCCACTCGGATCCCAGAAAACTATAGTCGAGGTTTCTCCAAGTATGTATTTATTACTTCTTAGTGGGACTGCATACCAGATAAAGTTAGTCCAGGGTTGTTGTCTATAATAAAAAACATTATCTAAGACTGCTTGTGGTACTAACTCTTCGTCTCTAAAGATAACATCTACTTTGTCAAGTCCACGCTCCTGGGCAACTTCCCAAGCTATGTTTATAAGTACCCCAGAATCCTTGCCACCTGAAAAAGAACAAACAACATTATCGTGTAAGTCATAAATATGGTGTATTCTTTTTTTGGCTTCTTCATAAACATTTGTGTCTATAAATTTTCTTTGCCTAGCCATCGCTCAATAAATCTAGTATGTGGTTGTTTAATTTAGCTGCGATTGTTTCTCCAGGATATTTTCTTTTTACATAATCGAGAAACTCATAAAATACTTGTTGTTGATATTCTTCTTCAAACATTATGTCAAAATATTTGTTTTCTTCAAACTCTACTGCTGTGTCAACTGGATCAGTGTCAAATTCTATAGGTCCTTCAGTATCACGATATAACATATCAAGTTCTCTTTCAGTAAAACCAATGTCGTCTAAATCTGGAGAGCTTTCTTGTATCTCTTCTATTGCTTGTAACAATTCTGGAGTATTCCAACCACCTAACTCTACTAATCTATTGTCTGCAATTATGTAAGCCATAGCTTCTTCTTCTGTATCAAACTGAACACCAGAAACTACTGGAACTAACCAATCTCCATCTTCTTCTTTTAATCTGTCTGGTATCGTAAGTTCTTTTCTTCGCATAAGTTCTAATGCTTTTTTCCTACCATGTCCTGCTAAAAGTTTTCCTGTCTTCATATTTTTAATAAATGGATTTATAAATCCAAATCTTTCTATTGAATACATTATTTTTTCAACATCATGTTCTTTTGGATTGTTAGGTTCTATATTTAATTCAGATAGTTTTACCCAGTCAATTTGTATCTCAGCCATTTGTGTACCCCTTACAGTGTTCTGTCAACCTTCCTGCTACATTTTCTATATCAGAATTGTTTGCAAGATATTCTAAAAATTTAAAAAACATTGTTTGTTGCTGATCATTATCAAATATAAGCCTGAACTTTATTCTAGGATCTCCTAGTCCTCTGTCTGTATTATCTGCTTCCCAGTCTTTGTCAACATTTTCAAACAATACTTGTATATCATTTTCGTCAAATCCAACACCATCTAAGTTTTTGTCAATACTTGACAAGGAAGCCAGTAAGTTATGTTCGTTCCAACCACCTAGCTCTGTTAACTTGTTATCGGCAATCAGATATGTTAGAGCTTCTTCTTCGTTTTCAAATTCTAAACCAGTCATTACAGGGACTAGCCACATGTTGTCTTCAGTGTCTATTAGTATTCCCTTTGGAGCTGAATATTTGTTCTTAAACATATTTATTAATGCTTCAAGTCTTCCATGACCTGCAACTAATTTTTCTGTCTTTTCATTTCTAAGTAATGGAGAAGTAAAGCCAAACCTTTTTATAGATTGTATTATCATGCCAATATCGTGGTCTTTTGGGTTAAGATCAGCTCCAAGTATCTCGTCTAATCTAAAATATTCAATTTTTGGATTCATTTTGGTCTTTCCAGAACTTTTCAGTTCTTAATTGTTTTAATTGTAACTTAGCTCCTAAAGGGTTTCTATTGACCATTTTGGCAACTTTATACTTTTGTTTATCTTTATAATGTTGTTCTGCCATAAGAAAATACGCTGAAACTAATTTTATTGTGTTAAATCTAGGTGGATTAGGTGTTTTCTTTTTAGTTACAAATGAGTGCATTGTATTAGGATTTAGATCATAATCTTTAACAAAATCCCCAAAGTCTTCAAAATCACAGCCATACTCTCGCCATAACTCTTTCCAACACTGTGGATTGACTAAGTTTAAGTAATCAAAGTGCTCTTCTAACTTTGGGTATCTTTCTTTTACAATATTTTCTAAAGCTTCAGTAATAGTTACTACTGTCTTTATCTGAGGATTTTCTACACTACCTCTTGCAATGTGATAAATACCATAAGCAACTTTTCTTCCTAATTCTTTATTATGACTTGCGTAAAGCTCTTGCTCTAAAAGTTTGTCTGAAACAACGACTAACGATTTAAGAGTTAAAACTCTAAGTTTCGTTGTCTTCTGCTGCATACAACGCCCTCATCTGTGCAATAGCTTCGTCTTCAGAACCATGACAACCCATAATCTGGTCATCTGTTGTCTTTTGAACGCAATATTCTTCTTTATCTCTAACTATTCTATAAGGCATTACTCCTCCTCTTGAGTAGCTGAAGTGTAAGTATTAACATCTTCTAAATTTTTAGGATTTGCCATAACTCTCCTTATCTAAATGTTGTAATAGGCATTTTACCAGTGGCTTTTGCCCATTTCAATATGTCCTCTCTGTACCAGAGGGGTGTTTTATTATTGTTTAAGTACTTAACAGGTACAGGCATTTGCTTTCTGTGAAGCCAGACTGATATAAGATTAGGCTTCACAGCTAACAATTCTGCAACCTCAGTTGTAGATATAATATTTTCCATTGTTAAAATGGTGCGTCATCTTCAGTAAGCTCTTCAAGTGGTCTAGCAACAGGCTCTTCTACTTGATTGTTAGCTACTGGTGTTGAAACTACAACTGCATCATTACTGTCAGAAGAATATCCTCTATCTACTGCACCAACTTGTGCATATTTCAAAGATACACCTACATCTTCAGCAACAATTTGTGTTGAATATCTTTTTATAGCTTGACCACTACTGTCTGTGCCACTTTCATAAGAGTTGATCTCAACCTTACCAGTAACAACAGCTCTAAAAGATTTTCCTCCACCTGCTGATTTAAATGTCTCGTCAATGTTTTGTGCTAAATCGCCAAATGCAACTAAGTCAAACCACATTGATTCTTCATCAGGTCCTTTTGAAACAGCTAACCTGGCTCTGCAATATGCGTTACCATTGTTAGAATATTTCAATTCAACATTAGTTAAGTTACCCATAAAGGTTCCTTGCGTAACTGCCATTATTTCTCCTCGTCAAAGCGATCCCAATTATCTTGTATCGCATCCATTACTTTTTCTAATTCACTTAATCTAATTAAGCATATCCCATCGCTAGTTCCTTCAGGCATAGCCACCATCATAAATGGCTTTGACTTATTACCACCGATAGAATCTTTCACATTTTCCCAAGATTGAGCTTCTGCTTTTTGAAATCTGGTATAGATAGGTCCAACTTGTTTACCACTCTTTACCTCTATTCTTACAGAACTATCCCAGTTCTCTTCGTGTGCGTCTGCACCATGAAACTTTCTTGAAGGTATCTTTAGCTTTTTTCTTACAGTGTTCTGCTTGGTTCTACCTTTTGACCTGTTCCTTCTATTTATGCAAGTCCTACACTCACATTTTCTTTTAGGAACTCCTGTAACTTTACAAACTCCTTGTTGTCTCTTAACAGAGTTTGGCTGCGAAATACTTTTCGTACCAAAATCTCTTCTAGCTTTAAATTCTTCCCATGATTCATTTTCTATATCCCAACCATCATTATTTGGTTTTTGAATATATCCTGCCATAGTAATCTTATATTACAGGAAAATTACGAGTTTGTCTTGCTTTGAGATCTTAACTGTTGCTTTCTTTTTTCTAGTTCAGTAACAGCATAAGCAGTTGAGTTGGGTTGTTGAGTATCCAGTGCTTCCCACCACTTCGCTAAAGCTTTTGGTGTAAGTTCAGCATTTGGAAATCTCTGTTTATAAAGTTTTGCTTTCTCCCATAGTTGTTCAGGTGTTGCATTTCTTTCGTTAAGTTGTTTTATACCAACTCTCCAAGCACCAATCATTTCTGTATTCTTAGTCGGATCGTATCCACATATATCTATAAGTGGTCTCCATAAAGGTTCAACAACTGTTGTTTTCTTTTTCTTTATATCAACATCTAATGAGAAAGAGTTGTCCTCAAAGCTTTGCTCAAGTTCAACTTCTTCCTTGTCATTAATTGTATTGTTAATGTAATAACTTGGAGGTGTCCATTGAAGTATGTAATTATTACTTTTCTGGTGTCCCTCTTCAAATCTTCTTTGAACTACAATACAGCCCTTTTCTTCTAGTTCATTGATTCTTGTTACAACAGTACGCCTAGCAATTCCTAATCTTTCTGCAAGAGTTGTGTGTGATACAAATGTTTCTTTGGTTTGATTGTTTGCATACTTAGCCAAAGCACCATATACCATGTAGGCTCCTGGGCTTAAGTCAATGTCCAAGAGCCACTCTGGTATCATAGAAAATTTAGTTGGTTGTTCTATACTAAATTTTTCTTCAGTCATTTATGAAATGTCCTTTAAGTCTTCATTTAAGTCTTTTGCAAGCTGTACATCTAAGAAGTACTGTTCTTGAGCCCACAAGTGTAATCCTACACCTAATTTGGAAGCACACCTCTTGAAAGCGTCTGATTCCATTTTCTTAAGCTTTTCTCCTGTAGGATCTCCTGAAAATGTTTCAGTTCCTATACCAGATACAGTAACTTCTTTTCCATCTACTGTACAAGTAAGTCTACCATGTACTGCAACAATTTTCCCCTCTTCAAATATAGGTTCAAAGTCCCAACCTGAAGCTCCAAGAACTTGAAGAAGTCTTTGGTTAATGACTGCATGATTAATGTAGTCTTCTTCTCTGTTTCCTTTTTTTATTGTCTTAATTAATTGACTAGGAAACTTTTTAGCCAACCTTAAGATTTGAGTTCTTTTTTCACTCATCATTATCTCCTTTGTTTGATAATTCTATGATTTCTCCATCCTCAAGTTCCTGCATATACTTAGGTGCTTTGTAAGCAGGTAGTATATTTACACCAGGAGTTTCTACTTGTTCAAATAATGATTCAAGTATTACCCAAGGATCTTGTCCTCGTCTTTGAGCTACAGCTTTTATACCTGTAATTCTAAAACTAGGATTAACAACAAGCTCCCAGTCGTCTCCTAAATAGTCAATGACTTTCTTCTTATCGTATGGCTTCCAAGTAAACTTTGGTTTGCCAATGATTATATCATCTCCAATTCTCTTTGCAGAGTTATGTAAATTGCCAGATAGTGCGTTCCCCAATGCCTTTTTTAATTTACGCATGTTTGAGGTAACACTATCAACACCTTTAATTAACTCATACAAATCTTGGTTTGTATAATCTTCCATGTCTTCTAAAACAATGTCTTCTTCAGTACCAAATGCTTGTATTTGGTTTTCGACTTCCTGCTCTAAATCAAGAGCTCTTTGTCTATTGCTTTTTTGATCTGGCATATAAGACAATCCTTTTAGAATTATTGCTAACTTCAGTTCTAACAGTTGTTTCAATGTCAGAATTGTTTTTAGCTGCATATCGACCTTTCATATAAATGAGAAGTCTATTCTTTTTTATTACAGCAGTATCAGTTTCTGGAGGAAACCAATCGCTTTTGTGTACTATCATCCATGTATCTGGATCAGTTCTAAGGAAGTCATAAACTTCTTGTGTAAAAATATCACTATTTCTACCTGAACCAGTTTTCTGAATTGGAGGCAAAGCCTCTACTTTTTCTAGTGTCATCATTCTCCTTTGTAATCTATTATTACATAAATATAAAATAATGCAAACTCTTATACAGAAAATATTATTGCTAAAATGGAGTATGGAACAATTTAATCAAGACGATTGGATATGGATAGGTATAGCACCTGATACAGACGATTGTATGTTCTGTGGTAAAGTTTATGAAAATAGCCACTTAAGTTCATGTCCCTCAAATATGGTTTCAGTACATGAAGGTGCAATAAGCCTCTGGACACACATGTATGACGATTACCGATCAGAAGAAGATTATGCAAAAGATGTTGGTAAACAATTAATGATGGCTGCGGATCAAGTAATAAAAGCACAGAAGGACTGGGCTAAAAAAACTACATTACAGAAAATGGAAGAAGTGTTTAACAACTGGGGTGTTATAACTGAGTTTGCAGATGTCTTATTTGATTTAGGTTTGGTCAATACACCAAGCGAAGTTATAGATTATTACAAAAACCCAACCATTTATGATAAAGAATTTGTTCTATGGGAAGAATATGAATATCCATTTCCTGATGACGAAGCTTGGCAAGAGTTTGTTCTTCGACTAGACTTGCCGAACAATGGAGAGACACGATTATAAATTAGATTTAGTAATCGCATTACTAAATGAACACAATATAAATATCCATAAGTTAATCGGTACTTATGAAGATAAGGAAATGATTAACAAAGTTTTAGGTTTCACTGTGGAGCCTATGACAAATGAAGATTATAAAGAGTTATCTGAAAAACTACAGGGTAATGAACACCATAAAGATTTTAGAAACGACTTACAATTTGCACGAAACTTAATTATTGGTTGGTTGTTAGAAGATTTTGTATATATCTATCTTAAAAAACAAGGAATAGATATTCAAAGAACTGGTAATGACAGTGGTAGAAAATTATTAAAAGGTCATTTAGCAAGTGGAGAACCAGATCTTTTAGCAAAACTAAATGGTTACAAGTTATGGATAGAAGTTATAGCAAACTTTCCTACTAAAAATTATGACAGCTTTTGGGAAGAAGAAGGTTACTTTGATTTACGAGACTACAAACTAAAAAATTTAAAACTAAAAAGCAAAACCGACAGGACAATAGTTTTAGGACTAAATGTAAAACAGCAAAAATATTTTACAATGCAGGTTACAGAAACTTTAGAAGGCAGGCCTTTTTCGCCAGAAGAAAAGTTTGGTAATAAAAATACTATAAAGATAGATTTTCCAGGTGGTACACCAACTTTGAATCCTGTAGAAAAGATGCAGTACTCTGTAAAAAATGTATTGCGTAACAGAGTTTATAAACCACTACAGGTTGGATATGAGTTAGAAGGTGTAATAACTCAGTACTTTGAAGTTAGTAGAGGATTCTGCATAGCAACTGTAAATACTGATAAAGATTTGTTACATGTAAACATGAAAGTAACAACTGACGAAGCACAGTTATATTATGTTTATTACCAAGAAGCAGAAAACAACCATACAGTAAATATACCTGTAGATCATATTATGAACGATTACGACTTTGGTTTTCAGTTTTCTTTCAATGATAAAGGAAGAATTATATATTGGGATGGTTCAACAATAAAACATCACATACTATATAACTTAAAACAAAAAAAAGTTTGGGAGCAATGGCTAGATAGAGAGACTAAATCTATTTTACAATTACCAATGAAGTATGTTCCAGGAGTTAAGGTAGCTCGATTATCTGAAGATTTTCAAAAAATAATGTAACCTTTTTTTTATGTGGTAGTCTAATTAGTGGGCTTGAAAGGTTTAGTACTTGTTATTTCGCACCCTGTTGTAGCAAGTAAACGAGGGTTCGATTCCCTCCAGGTCCACTAGAAAGCCTAGGAGAAATTTCGTTATTTAGATAATGATAGTATATGTACGACACCTAGGCTTTCTTACTTTTCTATGTAACCTTTTTAAAGTTATGTAGTCTAAGTAATAAAGGAGAAAAATGACAGACGAAGAGTTCAAAGAAGAATATGGTATATCAATCGCTGAATACGAAGATTTCGTACAAAATGGCGATTGGTTTATAGAAGGAGACAAATGAGAGAGATAAAAGCAAACTTCTCTATTACAGGAGAATATGTTGTAAATCTTATGGCTGATGATCACGAGGCACCTAACAAAGAGAGTGTCAATCGTAAGATTGTTATGCAAAAGATTGACAGGAAGTTAAAAGAAAAAGGTATTGAAGCTTTTGATTTTCAAATGGCTATCAGAGTAAGGGAAAAAGATATTGATGAATATACTACTCCTGCACCTGTAGATCCAGATTGGAAACCATTTTAATGAATAGACAACAGAGAAGAGCACAGAAATCTAAAAAAGGTGGAAGGTATCTTGGATTAGACAGGAACCGACAAACACAAATAGGAAGGATGAGTAAACCTAGTGATTGATTACGAATTTACTTATGACGATAAAGGTCGTGTTGTTTCAAAAGAAGTTATAGGAGCAACACACTGTCATTTGTGTAACGAATTGTTTTCACAACAAGAAGAAGAAATTTTGTGTGATAGCTGTAAGAACGACCAACTTGTGAGTATAATGGCTGATATAGATGGAAGAACAGCAATTTAATGATGATCTGTATTGGGATTTGGCTGAGCTAAATCCAAATGCAATAGTTTACACAGAATACACACCTGCCTATTTAGGCTTTGCTCTTAAAAATAACAACTGGGTTGCGTGTTATGACATGAATGTACTTGAAGGATTAGTTGCAAAAGAAATATTTTCAGATGACGAAGAGTGGTTAAAGAAAACATTTAAAGAATTAGATGGCAAAGTAAAAAATACAGAAGTACAAGAAGCAGTAACAAGGTTGGCAATGATTGAAGCAGGTAAAAGAGCTTCTGATCTTGTAGAACCATGGGACACACAAGAACACGCACCTATTTGTGTACATTTACCAAAGCTTATACAAGCAATGGACGAAGCACAACAACAAGCAATGGAAGAACAGGCTTTTAAATACAATGAAGAGTGAACCTTGTTTTAACATAGACTGGTATGATTGTTCTCTTTTCAAAGCTAATGATTGGAATCCAAACAGAGTTTTGAAAAGCGAATATGATATTTTAGTTAGAAATATTATGAGCTTAGGTTGGGTACAACCGATTATCGCAAACAATGAATACATAATAATAGATGGTTTTCATAGGTGGCGTATTGCACAAGATATTAAAGAAGTATCTGATAAGTATGAGGGAAAAGTTCCTGCAGTCTTATTAGATGTTGATACTCGAACTGCAATGATTTACACGATAAGAATGAACAGGGCTAAAGGCGTACACGCTTCCAATGGTATGCAATTAGTTGCAAAAAGATTAGTTAATGATTTCGGTATGACCGAAGAAGAACTAAAGAAAGAGTTGGGTATGTCTAGCACCGAAGTAGATTTACTACTTAGTGATTCTGTTTTAAAAGCTAGAAATTCACAAGATTGGAAGTATAACAAAGCGTGGTACCCAATAGAAGATGGTAAAAAGTATGGCAAAGCGTCCAGATAATATTTACTCTTGGTCTTTAGCTAGGTTGTATCATCACAACAAAAGGTTTGCAAAAGCAAAGCAAGTTGAGATGAATAATGTTATGAGAATAATAGACAGAGCAAAAGATTGGGTAGTTCAAGCTCATGTAACTGAAATAAGAGAAAAAGATATTTTAGATAACCAAGTTTGGAGATTAAAAAAATACTTTAGGATAATTCGAGAGAACGCAATAAAAGTTGATATGACAGATAACCAAAGTCATTTAGACTATGACTTGCTGCCAGAAGAACATCCTTTTAAAAGATAGGAAATTATGACAGAATATGATTACTTAACTGAAGAAGATATAAAGCTTATCTTGTTAGATCAAGCAAGACAGATTGAAACATTACAGTTTCAGCACGAATTGTATAAACCTAATAAGTTAGCTCAGAATAATGCAAGTTATTTGGAGTGGGAAAATAAAAAATCTATTTTAGATAACCAAATGAAAGCAGTTAAGAAAAAAATATTAGAATATGGCTATACAAATGAAGATTTGATGAGCCTTATGACAGAAAAAAAAGAAGAAAACCTGTAACCTTTTTTTAATCTAATAGTCAAAATAGTGTATGGATTGGAAAATAACTGATTGGGATAGCATTTCACACTTAGAAAAAGTGGCTAAATCTACTAAAAATACAGTAAAACCTAGCAAAAATACAGTTTGGTGGGGTTTATTTGACGACAAAGGTCAAGCTCAAGGCTGTATTGGGGTACTTGTACTTAGTGGATCTAAAGTTAGAATGAAATCTCATTATGTTTGTGTAGAACATAGGAACAAAGGTTATGGTTCAGAAGCACTTAAATTAGCACAAGATTATTGTTTTAAGATATTAGGTGCAAAAGAGATAGAAATTATTACTAGACATTACTATTACTGGAGAGTAAGAGGTTATGAATTAGTAAAAGAAAGAAACAAAAACAAGTTTGTTATGAATATTACAAAGGAGAAATATGATAAATAACACAAAACCAAGTGGGCAAGCACATGTTGATTTTGAAGGCAGTAAGCTTTATCAACAGTCCAGAAGTGCAAAAGCAGAAAGAGAAGCTAGTAGAAAAACCGCAGCTCAAGAAATTGTAGACAAGTATGGTTATTGGGGTGGCAAAAGGTTTTTAGGTAAAAACGCAAATGGAACTCCTGTATGGATAAGTTTCAAAGCTACCGAAGATACTATAGAAATAAAACTTACACACGATTTATTTAGTGTAATGCCAGAAAATGGTGGGGAATATGCTTCTGATAGAGTTAAGTTATGGTCTACTGAAACAAATAGATCTGATCTAAACACATATACAGTAGTTGATAATATTTCAAAAACTAATAGGCGAACAGGTAGAGTTGGATACACAACTTTACTACACTTAGAGAAGATAATTAATGAGTGTGAATCATATACAAGAAAAGGTAAGAAACCAAATAGAGCTGTATTTAGACTACTTGCGTGGAACATTTACCCAGGTACATGGGACAATCACAGTGTTCCTAACACGAACTGGGACTATGTTGCAGACATATTCAAGTACACAGATCCAGAAGGTTATTACTTTACTGGACAGATTTAAAGGGATGGGAGAAAGTTTGACTGCGTTATTTACCAAGATATTTAACGCAGTCAGACACCCTTTCTTTACTTTAGCAACATATATAGTCCAAAAAGAGCACAAAAGATACAATGAACAGCAACGATCTAAAAGCTCTTAAAGAAGTTTTTTTTGAAGTCGAACATTTGTTTGATAGTGAACAAAGAAAAACTATTGTAAAAAACTCTTCAGTGCTTCCTAGTGCTACAAATCTCAACTTTAAAATGTTTAATTATGTTGTAAGAGTTCCTTATGCTTCACTAAAATACTTTTTCAATAGAAATGCAGAGAACAATAACATACAACAAGTCTATAAAATGACAGAAATGACACCGATACCTGTATATTTCAATATAGAAACAGGCGTAATGGTAAACAAATATACTTCGCCAGAAATTTATTATGAAAGAAAGTTTCTAAACTTTGAATCAACAGACAATATAATCTCAACAATAAATAAATTTAATGGTAGTGGCATATATTTAGAAGAAGCTTTTGATGTTCCTGGAGCTTTAGCCTTGTTTAGAACTATGGAGCTTACTTCACATGACAACATGTTATGGTTAGAAAGCTTTTATAAATCTTCTTTTATTGAAAGCGATAGGTTAGAACCAAGCCATAATGATCCAGACGCAACAAATTTTACTGTTACAAATCAAATGATTGACTTTGAATACAGTGGTATGGCACCACAACTTTCTGATATATCTAATTTTTATTCAATGTATTTTCATCATACAGAGGTAGATGGATACATAAGAACATTAGACTTGGGTACTGAAATACAACCTTTAGTTATATTCTGGACTTTTTTCTGGTCTATGTGGAGATTGAGTAAAGATCCAGAACTAATAAAAAGCAATGATTACACAAGAAATGCAAAGCGTAATTTAGCTTTTGCTGATGAATTGCTTAGTTATTATAAAAATACCTTAAGGTAAGTCGTCTTCTGTAAGAGGCTCTAGGTCAATGTACTCGTAATTATGATGAAAGAAACTACCATCGGCTATATCTTTAAGCGAAGCAATAAAATACTTGCAAAAGTATCCAAAGAAAAATCCTACTAAATAGTCCATTTTTTAACAATACTATAACCCCATACCCCCTATCAACTTATTGAT
>TARA_R100000231_G_scaffold28277_1_pt1 | contig 13014 bp, 6 predicted proteins | sample TARA_R100000231 | Tara Oceans TARA_R100000231 (sample SAMEA2620565) | marine metagenome | biome: marine biome (ENVO:00000447); feature: surface water layer (ENVO:00002042); material: "saline water (ENVO:00002010), including plankton (ENVO:xxxxxxxx)" | depth 5 m | reverse complement strand
AGGTTCTTTTGAAGATAGTGCTAATGAAACCATATATTGGTTTGTCCATGACCCTGCTTTTACACAGGGAGCAACCGGTAAACTAGATTTAATAGTTTCTTATAATGTTCAGACAGGAGGAATTGTATATCATGTAATAAGTATAGATAATGGAGGTGCGGTAAATACAACTTTAAATTTTGACCCATCTTTTTTAATTACTGGTGTAGATAAAATAGACAATCTTTTATTTTTTACTGACAATACTAATCCACCTAGAGTAATTAATATAGATAAAAACTATCCTAATCCTGCTGCCAACACTTCAGGCAATCAACAAGACCAATTTGATAGAAGAGAAATATTAGTTGTAAAACAACCACCTTTACAAGCTCCTACTTTTCAGCTAATTCAAGCAAACAACGAAGACACTTATTTGACAGATAATTTTGTCTGTTTCGGTTATAGGTATAAATATGCTAATGATGAGTATTCTGCAACCTCACAATTTTCAGAACCTGCTTTTGCTCCTAAAGCATTTAATTTTAGCGCACAAAGTTTTGCAAATGAGGGTATGGAAAATAAATATAATGCAGCAATAGTTACTTACAACTCAGGTAGTGAACTTGTCAAAGGAGTAGATATTTTATTTAAAAATGCAAACGATTCTACTATTAAAGTTATTGAAAGAATTAATAAAGCGGAATCTGGATTATCAGATAACACTTTTTATACTTTTACGTTTTCTGAAAGCAAAATTTTTTCTGTTTTACCAGAGAGTGAAATATTAAGATTATATGACAATGTCCCTACTTTAGCCAAAGCTCAAACACTTATGGCTAACCGTTTAGTTTTTGGTAATTATGTAGAAGGTTATGACTTGAAAGATACTTACAATCAACCTTTGACTTTAAGTTATGTTACTTCTCTAAGTTCATCTGAGATAGGTGAAGATACTTTGACCGTTACAACAGCTAGTTCTGGTTATACTTTTGGTAGTACTACGACTATTGCAAATAGTGCTTTAAGAATAAACTTTGCTGGACAAGAAAGTAAATTAATTGTTGGAGCTACAATAAATTTCTCATTTACATTTGAACATGATTCATGGTATTTAGGTAGTGCTTCTGCACCTGACCAAACTACCGGCCCAATTACTATACATTTTTCTTACACTCTTATACAAGATTTTAGTAGTAGTGCAACACCAATCAATGATTTAATAGCTACAACAGATTTTCAAAGCAAATTTGGAACAATATCAAGTGCTATACAAACAGTAGCAAATGCACAAGGTGGTGCTGGAACGACACTGACAGATAATTTTAATTTTTTATTAGAACCTCAACTTGGTAGCACTGCTCCTCAATATGATGTCAATCAAACAGGAATCACGAGCTCCACGCCTGCTTTACCATTAGCTGGAGAAGGTTTTGCTGCAAGTGTAATATTACCATCTACGTTACAACTACAGCTACTTGCGGCTGAGTATAAATTAAATGGAGGTTCAGATTTAATATATGAATATTTTAAGATTACAAATTCTTCTGCAACTTTACAAGAAGTTCCAAATGCTGGTAGTCTTCACAGTAATAGAGGATATGAAGTTGGTATAATTTACATGGATAGTTTTAATAGAGCTTCCACTGCATTAGTGTCTACAAATAATACAATTAATATTCCTTGTGCTCAATCGACTTCAAAAAATGAAATTTTAGTTACAATACCTGTAACTCAAAGAGCTCCAAGTTTTGCCACAAGATATAAGTTTTGTATAAAAGCAGATAAAGATACTTATGACACTGTTTATTCAAGCATCTTTCTTGAAGACGATAATACTAATAACGTATTTTTTTTACTAGAAGGAGATAATATAGGTAAGGTAAAAGATGGAGATAGACTTATTGTAAAAAGAGATGTGAGTGGCCCTTTATCTCAGTGCACTGAGGCCACTGTATTAGAGGTAAAAACTCAAATAAAAGATTTTATTACAGTAACATTAAATGGTAACTCTGTGCAAGTGCCTGAAGGTGTTTATATGAAAATGAATAGTATATCATTTGCAGCTACCATGGATGAAGATGATATTGTGGATGAAAAAGTGCCGGCAATAAAAGCTAAAGCGGCTGGTCGATATCCCGTTATTGCATATCCGTTTTTCTTAAGAGATGCTGCTGGAGCTTTTACAGCAAATTACACTTTACCCGTTGGAACAAGAGTGGTTATGAAAATTGAACAAACTAGAGTTGGGACTGGTAACCAGTGTGAGGGCAGAAATAGTGTATTAGAACAAACTATAATTTGTAGTGATACTTACGCCAACATACAAGAATTTTTTAATAATGAAAACCTTCAAACTATTATTGAGCAAAATGCTATAGTATCTCCAGCTAATATAAATAATGTGTATATACCAACAGCTTCTCAGTCTAGTGGACTACCATCAGGAGCAAATTCAGGTTCAAATGGAAGGAGTGCAATAGCAACCATTTTTGGTTCAACAGCAACTAGTCCTACCTCAACAAATTATTACAGACTACATGAAGATACCAGTACATCTCCTAATAGTTACTACCTACTTGTCTCAGGTACGGAGGGGTGTGCATCCAGAAGTAGTAAAGGCGACTCTCAAGTAAGAGTTGATTTCACAATATATAGAAGAGATTCAGTTGTAGTATTTGAAACTGAACCTAAGCCTGCTTTACCTGATTTATGGTATGAAAGTGCAGAATCATTTGAAATAGATGTGCTCGGAAACCATTTAGGAAATATTACAAATCAAGATATTGAAGCAGGGACAGCTGGAGAAGTTAGAACAGATTTTTCTAATTGTTTTGCTTTTGGTAATGGTGTTGAAAGTTATAAAATATTAGACGCTTCTTTTGGACAGCAGTTTAATTTAGGTAATAGAACATTTACTACTTCAAATACTACATTTCAAAAAGCTCATAGGTTTGCTGATTTAACTTACAGTGGAGTTTTTAATGATGAAAGTAATGTCAATAAACTTAATGAATTTAATTTAGGACTTGCTAATTTTAAACCACTTGAAGAAACATTTGGTGATGTAGAAATATTATTTGGTCGTAGAGATGATATTTTAGTATTACAAGAAGATAAAATTTCTTATGTTTTAGCTGGTAAAGATTTACTTAGTGATGCAAGTGGAGATGGACAGTTAACTTCTGTGCCTGAGGTATTAGGTAAACAAATTGCAAGAATAGAGAATTATGGTATAAGTAATCATCCAGAAAGTTTTGCTGCGTGGGGTGAAAGCAAATATTTTACAGATGCAAAAAGAAGTGCGGTAATTAACTTAGTTGGTAGCTCAGCTGCTAACGAACAACTTCAAGTAATATCTGAGGCAGGAATGAGAAGTTGGTTTAGAGATTTATTTACAGCTTCTTTTACCACTCAAAAACTTGGGGCATATGACCCATACATGAATGAATATGTTTTAACATCAAACACAATATTAAAGCCTGAGGTTGCTATTTGTACAGCTTGTGGAGTAACAAGAGATATAACTGTACCAGCAGGGAGTGAGTTTATTTATTGTGTAGATTTAGAAGAACAGTTAGGAACTGTAGTTGTAAAATATAATATTCCTCTTGAAGGTTCGCAGCCTATAATTACAGAAGCTACTTCTCAAGATATTGAAACTGAAACAGGAAGCATAATAGAAACTGAAGGAGCAATAGGTGTAGTTGGTTACACAATAAAAGCTATATATAATGGAGTGGAGCATACTAGTGGATTAGTGTATACAAGTGGACAGTTTACTTTTGACAAAGATTCTACCACAGCAAATCAAGTGGTTATAGAAGTTACATCTAACTCTAGTACTGATGACACTATAGAAATTACTGTAGAGTGTCCATCTGGAACTTTACTGAACTTATATAGTATTTGTGTGACAGATGCTATTGATTCCGGTAAATTTATACATAATGAAGCGAGTTGGACAGATGGTAGTTTATTTTCAGCTACTCAATCAAACTTAGTTCCGTTTAGCACTGGAACTGATGCTTTTGTTATTTCTCAATATAACATTGTAAGCGGTAATCAAGGAGTTGGTTTAATTCCAACAAATGGTTCGGTTATGACAGTTGCTACTAATAAAATTAATTTTGATGATTTTGTTTTTAATGCAACCGCAAATGGGTATGGATATTTAAGAACAGATACAACGTATGCAAACACAATTACAGATATTACTACTTTACTTGGATTAATTAATAGTATTCCATTAAATACTACTGGAGCGCCAGGATATTATAAAGGTTCGTTTACAGTTCCGACGACAGGTAATAACTTATATTTGGTTTACGATTACAGAAATCCTACTGTTCCAACACCAACACCACCAGTTTATGATTTTAAACAATATCAACAATGTAATGATGCAACAGTATTGACAATTGTAAGAGGGCCAGTAGGGTATAGTTTCCCTGGGTTTATCAAATTTGATGGAGAATGTTATGAAAACCCACAAACAACATCATCAGTTTCAAATACAGATATTACCTCTCTGACAACTTTTGCAGATTGTGCAACATGTCAAGCTACAGTGCCAACTCCACCTGTACCTCCAACACCAACTTATATTTATAGAGAGTATGAAGATTGTGAAGACAGCACTACAAAACAAATTTTTAGATTAGTAGATGGTATAGGAGTTACGTTCCCAGGATTTATAAAATCAAATGTTAGTGGTACGGATATATGTTATCATAATCCTTCAACAACTGGTTCAACGAGTAGTGTAGATGTTCCAAGCTTGCAGTATGATAATTGTAGTGAGTGTTTAGGAACAATTCAGCCTCCCGTACCGCCAGTACCACCAGTACCACCAGTACCGCCAGTACCACCAGTACCACCAGTACCACCAGCTTTATTTTACAGATTAATAGCGTGTGGTAGTCATCAAGATTGTTATTATCAATCAGCGACACAGCCAACTTTTGACCAAAGATTTGTAGACGGTACATCAGGTTCAAACCCACTGTTCTTTAGATATGCTGGAGATGCAGGACAAAATTCAGACCAAGGTTTACCATGTCAAAACATTCAACCAGTTGGAAGCCCTCCAACAACTTCTGGATGTCCACCAGCGCCTACGCCGCCAGTACCACCAGTGCCGCCAACTCCGACTACTGTAACTCAAGACATTGAAATAAGAGAGTGTTACACAACAAGCCCAACTTATAAAGTAAGGGTGACTAACTTAACGGCAGCTACATTAGCTAATAATTTAGCTCTAACTTTAAATGGAAGTGCAGCTGGGCCTAATCCTGATTTTGATGGAACTAAATATTGGGAGATAATAGATGCAGCGGCAACCTCTTATGATTCTCAAGTAACTTATGTGGATATACGTTCAAGTTGTGGTGGATTTACTCCAGCGCCTACACCACCAACACCTACACCACCCCCTGTACCTGCAACTGTTTATGCAAACTATGGAGATTGTGCGACAGGTGGATTAGATATAATAACAACCGTAAGTGGGCCAGGAGGAACAACGTTCCCTAATGTAATTAAAGTATCTGGAATATGTTATTCATATCAAAATCTAGGAGGAACATCTGGGCCGGTGTATACTAATTTTGATAGTTTTAGTGATTGTGCTTCTTGTCAAGCTGCACCTACGCCTACACCTCCTACACCGCCAACGCCTACACCTGCTTCTTGTTTTGCAATAAATAATATTGGAAGAGATACAACAAGTGGTAACAATGCTTGTTTAGCTGCAAGAAGAGAAACTAATTACTTTGATACAGGAACATTGTGTACAGCAACAGCATGGTATGGAACTAGCAACACATGTTCTAGCTTACATCCTAACGCTGTTTATATAAGTGATGGTGCTTATGCTAGATATTGGAATGGAACTTCATTTACAAGTTGTACTGGTTGTCCATAAATTTTTTATCTTTATAAAAATTAAATAAAATCTAATGCACGAAATACCAAACTTTATTTCTCACGAAGAGTGTGATGAAATAATTAAAATGATTGACGCAAATCATTCACGTTCTTCAGTCGTTGTTGGAGGCACAGACCGTTCTGACGTTACAGACCATAGAACATCAAGCACATCAAATTTAGACACAAATAATGTAATAATACAAAGTGTACATAAAAAAATTGCTGAGCATTTAAATTTACCTATAAACAAAGGAGAAGCATTGCAAGGGCAGTTGTATGAGCCTGGACAATATTTCAAACCTCACAATGATTTTTTTAGTGGCCCTGCTTATGATATGCACTGTTTGCAATCAGGCAACAGGACTCACACGTTAATGATTTATTTAAACGATGATTTTACTGGTGGAGAAACAAACTTTCCTAAATTACAAAAAAGTGTAAAAGCAGAAAAAGGTAAAGCTCTTTGGTGGGAAAACATGAGAGATGGAAAAACTTTAGATGAAACTTTACATGAAGGTGTAGCCGTTAAAGAAGGTAAAAAATATATTATTACTTCTTGGTGGAGAGAAAACAGTTGGGATGGAGCAGGCGATGAGGAAAAACATAAAAATCTAGTAGAAAACAAAGACACACAAGACGCAGCTATTGAGCAAGTTTTAGAGAGTAAAGTAGTAAAAGTTAATAATACACTTAATGAGTCCGTTGAAGGCATACCTAAGCTCACACCTAATGGTTTTGAATTAATAAAATGTCCTCCAGATATGTGGAATCTTATTAAAGAATGTTACGAGCTTTTAAAATTAAAAGAGGTAGAAGAAAACTTTGATGGTAAAGACCATTATGTACCAGGTGACACAACTATGCTAAGCTTTGACAACTTACCTACTGTAAAAAATATATTACACACTACCCTTAAAGATGTGCACGAAAATTTTTGTGGAAGAAAATTAGAACCAAGTTTTATTTATGGTATAAGGTCTTATCAAAAAGGTTCTAGTCTAACAGAACATACAGATAGAATTGAAACTCATCACATATCTTCTATAATAATAGTAGATAAAGACTTAACTTGCGGCTGCCCTAATAAAAAATACGCAGACGATTGGCCTCTTGATATAAAAGGTCATGATGGAGAATGGTATAAAGTTTATGCACAACCAGGAGATATGATTCTTTACGAATCTGCTGTATGTGAGCATGCTAGAAAAGAACCTTTTGCCGGTAAGTATTTTAGAAATTTTTATATACATTACAAGCTTCATGATTTTACACTTCCTAGCTCCTGAGGATAAAACTAAATGGTCTCAAAAATGGCATCATTGTTTGGACTCTTGGAAAAGAGCTCACTGTTGTGTCAAGATATGGGATGATGAAGAGATAGATGAGTTTATTAAATGTAACGACCCAGAGTTTTTTAAAGTTTTAGATATGCTTCACAAGATATTTAAGCTTGATTATGTGCGTAGTTTAATATTAGAAAAAATTGGTGGTGCGTATGTTGATATGGATATAGAGTTAATATCGCCATTTTTACATCAAATAGATAAAAATAAAATATATATTATTGGTGCTTCTTCTGGTGATGAGATTGTACAAAACAGTATGATGATTTCACCACCATCAGAGTTTTGGACACGGTTTCTGACTTACTCCCGAAAAAATATTATTGAAAATTTACAAGCTGTAAGAGCTTACCCAGATTACGAAGAAGACATAAGAGGTACTATTGTTAGAAAAACTGTTGGGCCAATAGCTTTATCTAATTTTATAGAGCAAGATAAACAACACATAGAAATATTGCCTGCGCATTTATTTAATAACTCTCATGGGGTATGTTTTACTAAACATCATCAAACTGGTATATGGGGCTTCATTGATTAACACCAATAAATTTTCGTAAATTTGTAACATAATTTTATAGTATGTCGTGTTTAACGTATGAATTAACCTGTCCAATAGGAGCTACTGGTGGAGTATGTAGATGGTCAATTATTTGTTGTGATGGTACTGAGCAAAGGATTTCACTGTTAGAGGGGGAAGTTTCCTTGCCTTGTATAGATATAAGCGCAACAAATTTTAATGGACAGCCAGTACAAAAAAATTCAATATCGGGTACTACTACTATTATAGACGTACCTTGTACATCAGCGTGTGGAACTTATGCTCCTAGCCCATTACCTACGCCACCAACACCGCCCACACCCCCTACACCCCCTAGTCCTCCGACACCTGCTCCAACACCAGCACCACAGTATTGTTTAGGAGCTGAAAATGAGACTACTATACAAAACATATCAGGAGGAAACAAGTTTGTTTTTGGGGGCAATTATGGTACGTATGGTACAAATGTAGGAACATACGTTTTAAAAAATGTTCCAGCAGCTCATCCGATAGCGTTTCATAATTTTAATTTAACTAATGTTATAACATATACAGGAACTACGGCGGTAGGGCCAAAAGTAGGATTAGATGGTAATACATACACATATTATTATGGTGATGTAACCTTAACAGTTGTAGGAGGTTATGGTACAATAAGCTATGAATGTTATTACCATGGATATATGGGTGGTGAGAATAATTTAATTTACAATTCAAATACTTGTAGCGTACCAGGCGCTCCAACACCCACACCTCCGACACCTCCGACACCTCCGACACCCAGCACTGTACCTCCTGTCCCCTCACCGGTAACAACTGAATATACTTTAACTTATAGTGATAGCGTTAAAGGGTGGCCTTCTTTTTATTCTTACATTCCTGAGTACATGCTTGGAATGAATAACTATTTATATTCTTTTAATGGTGGTAATTTATACAAACACAACACCAACGAAACTAGAAATAACTTTTATGGTCAGCAATTTAATTCACAGATAACAAGTGTATTTAATCAAAACCCACTAGAAAACAAAGTATTTAAAGCATTGAATTTAGAATCTGATTCTGCCTGGACTGTAAATATGAAAACAGATATACAAGACGAAGGATTTATAGACTATAGATGGTTTGAAAAGAAGGAAGGAGCTTATTTTGCTTATTTAAGAAAAACAAATCAAACACCTGCTGCTGCTGATGAATATGCCTTAAGGTCAGCTAATGGTATTGGAAAAGCTGCAAGTTGGTCGCTTCAAAGCAATGTCTTAACAGTAAATTTTTCTACAAATCCTTTAGTTGCTATTGGCAATATTATAAGTATTGGAGATTATTTATATTTTTCAGAGCCAGCATATACAACAGTAAAATTTGCTGGTCAAATAACTAACATAGAAATAAGTCTAGCCAGTGGTATTAATAGACTATTTGTAAATACTAATTTATCAGGCGCACAACCATTAAGTGTTGCTGACCCATATATTTTATACATTAAGAATGTAGAAGCCGAAGCATTAGGAATGTTAGGACATCAACTGAATTTTACACTTACAAATGAGAACACAACATCAACTGAATTATTTGCTATTGAAGCAGATGTAATGAAAAGCTTTCCTTAAATTTAGTATCTTTGCATAGAATGGAATTTAATATAAATGAATTAAATCCTTCTGATTATGATGAAGTTTTGGTAAATTGGTGGAAAGAATGGGGTTGGACTCCTCCACCAAAAGAATTTTTACCAGAAGATGGACAAGGAGGAATAATGGTTTTATACAAAGATAAACCTGTTTGCGCAGGTTTTGTGTATTTTACCAACTCAAAAGTATCGTGGGTAGAATGGATTATCTCAGATAAAAATGTAGATAAAAAATTAAGACACGATGCAGTAAAACACTTGATTGGATTGCTGACAAGCATCTGTCAAGAACAAGGAAGTAAATTTGTTTACGCTATCCTTAAAAATGATAACCTAATGAAAACCTATGAAGAGTGGGGTTATGTACAGGGAGATGTAAACTGTAATGAAATGATAAAAAAAATATAATATGCCAATAGGTTCAGCACTCGCAGCAGCGGGAACATTCGTAGCTAAAACAGCTTTACCCGCAGCAGGAAAATTTTTAGCTAAAAAAGCATTACCAGCAGTAGGTAAATTTGTAACAAAAAAAGCATTACCAGCAATAGGTAAAGCAGCAGTTTCTAAAGTGGGAAGCCAATTACTAACGAAAGGTGCACCAGCAGCATTTAGTTTTGGACAAGCCCGAAAATCTCAAGGATTACAAAATCAATTTCAAGGACAAATTGATGATTTATTTACAAGCGCTCAAGGTAGATTAAATACTGATAGATTTGCAGGTTTATCTGTGCCAACAACTGGATTAGAAATGGCATTAGATACAACTAGAGCAACAGCTGGAGACTTTCTTCAAAGGGTAGCAGAGGGAGACAGAAGAGGACTGGCAGCTGGAGGTAGAGGTCTTATGGCTTTGCAAGAAGCACAGCAAAAAGCTGGGGCTGCTTATGATGATAGACTTGCTGCTTTACAATTAAGACAAGCTATAGGTGGGACACAAGCAGATGCAGCCGCTGCACAGCTAGAACTTGAACAAATAAAAGGTTTACAAGCAATGGCAGCTGACGAAAGAGCAAGACAGATGGGAGCAACAGGAGCGGGTATTGAATTATTAACTCAGTTAGCTGCTAATCTAGGAAAAAAAGATGTGTTTGAAGAAGAAGAAGAGGTTGATATAACTGATATACCTACTAATACAAATCAATCAGCGGGAATGGGTATGGGCTCTTCCTCTGGTCTAGCAGCAGAATAAAATGTAAATTATGCCTACAGGATACGGATACGTTAGAGATAAAGAACCATTGTTTGTTAACTGGGCAGAAGTAAGTCAAAAATTTACTGACCAATTAAAAGCAGATGAAGAGGAAAGAATAGCAACAAAAAATAAAATTCTAAATGATAGAGCTGATTTTAATAAAACTTTACAAAACAGACCTGTCGGACAGAATACTGCTTTAAATAATTTATTGTCATCTATGACTCAACAGATGACACAATATTCCTTAGATAACCTTAATATGTTTAAAAACAAAAACAAAACTCTACAAGAGTACAATGCTTTTGAAAACACACTAAGGTCAGGAACAGATTTACTTTTTAATGCAGCAGAAAATTTTAATAAAAACTTTGATAATTTTGCCCAGCGTTCTCAGAGTGGAGAGGCTTCTCAAATAGAAACATTCATGCACGAGTTGGTTCAAAACTATACAGATTTTGGTAGAGTATCAGTGGATGTTGACCCTAAATCAGGAGAGTTAATTATATCAGAATTAACAAAGGATGGCAAGCCTAGTGGTAAAACTTTAGATGTTTCACAGCTCGGATATTTTTCTACTTTTCAAAGAGACAGATATGATATAGATGGGCAAGTAAAAAATGTAGTTGATAATTTAGAAAAGAAATTTATGCAAGATTCCAAGGGTAGAACTTTAGAATATAAAGGAATGTTGTATGATGAATTAGTTAGTAACGAAGAGTTGATGAAAGGATTTGATACAGAAATAGAGGCGTTAATAGATGAAGGTTTTGAGCTTGAAAGTGTATTAGCTGATAGTATGAATTATAAAATAGTTACAGAAAAAACAGATAATATAAATGAATTATTTTTTAATCAAGATACCAATGAGTTTGAAATTACAGAGGAGCAAAAACAGGCAGCCTTTGACCATGTAAAAGACAAAATGATTAGAATGATTGGGGTCGACAGAAGAGAGCCTACTCCAAAACAACCTAAAACTTTAGACCCACAAAGAAGTTTTGAGCAATATTTAAGCACGCTTAGATTAATAAATCAATCAGGAAAACAAATACCTCAAGAGTTATTAGATTTAGCTTTAGCTTCGATTCCTGGAATTTCTGCTGAAGCTTTTAAAGATTTAGTGTTTGAAGATAAACCTGTTGAGGAAACTGCCTCTGAAAGAAAAGCGAGATTAAAAAGAGAAAGAGACCAATCAATAGTCAAAGATTCTAACACTTGGTATGAAACTGAATTTTTAACTAATATTCAAGAGGGTGAAAAATATACTAACGATGAGCTTCGAAATCTTCTTTTAAACACACCATTTGTTGTAGATGACAGAGGAAAAATTACTTTAGGTAATGCTGAAGTGTATAACTTTGACACTTCTGGAAATGTAGATTATCAAGATATAGTTGATTTCAAAAAGAAATTAAAAGCAGTGCTTGACAATAACCAAGAAGTATTCTTGTATTACACTGCTAATCCAGATGCAATGACAGATGAAGGTGGTATTGATTACTCAAATTATTAATTATGGAAGAAGTATTAGAAGACTTATATAGTAGAGCTCAATCTAAAGGGTATGGTAAAACCATAGATGATTTTACTACACTTATATATTCTAATGATGATGTGTTAGAGGATATGTATGGGTACGTGCAGTCTAAAGGTTATACAAAATCCAAAGAAGATTTTGAAAATCTTATTGGAAAAAAAAAAGACTTTCAGCAACCAGCATCGGATTCTCCATCGGTAAATGGTTCATTGGAGCAACCCGTAGATAAAGTAACTTCCCAACTTCAAAGGCTTAAAGATAGAGAGGAGTTAACAGGTGTAACACCTGAGCTTCTTGAAAAAGGAGAAAGTTTTATAGTACCCCAACTTAATTATTTATATGGTGACCAAGGTTTTACTTTTGATGAAGCCGATATTTTAGGTAAAGAAATAAAAGTAACTGCTGCTAATGGTCAGTCTAAAAAAATACCCCTAGGTTTATTAAGAGATAAAGAAGCAAGGGAACAAGAGCTTAAAGATTTCATTATAGATAACAGAGAAGAATCTATAAATATAAAAAAGAAACAGATTGGGTATAATGCAAACAAAATTAAATTTGAATCTGATGAAGCCTTTCAAAAAGCAAACAAAAAATTTGCAGATGAAGCAAAACAATTACAAGATGGCTATGATTTATTTGTAAAAAATTCAGACCGATTAGAAGAAGAAATAGCTGCTGTAGAAACTATGACTGATATGCAGCTTATAAATAACAAAGCTTTTATTGATGATTTAAATCAAAGAATTAAAGACCACAACCAAGCAAGGATTAACCTTGAAAAATCTACAAATCTTTTTAATCAAAAAGAAGCTGAATTGAACCAAGCCACTGGTGATTACTTTGCAATGAAAGAGCAGC
>TARA_R100000231_G_scaffold26276_2_pt1 | contig 13086 bp, 8 predicted proteins | sample TARA_R100000231 | Tara Oceans TARA_R100000231 (sample SAMEA2620565) | marine metagenome | biome: marine biome (ENVO:00000447); feature: surface water layer (ENVO:00002042); material: "saline water (ENVO:00002010), including plankton (ENVO:xxxxxxxx)" | depth 5 m | reverse complement strand
GTTAAAAAAATACGTTCTGAAAAAGATAAAGAAGAAAGAAATAAATTAAAAAAAACTTTACCGGCTGTTTGTTTTAGTGGTAAATTTAAAAAAAGAAATGACTCTTCTTTAATAGAGCATAGTGGATTAATTTGTTTAGACTTTGATGGTTATAAAACAAATAAAGACTTGCTCCAGGAGAAAGAAAGGCTAACAAAAATTAAATACGTTTATTCTGTATTTATATCCCCAAGCGGCAAAGGTCTAAAGGTATTAGTTAAGATACCTAAAGACGTAGATAATCATAAAAATTATTTTAATTCTCTTAAAAAATTTTTTAAATCTGACTACTTTGATGTAACATCAAAAAATGTATCACGAGTTTGTTACGAGTCTTATGATCCATTAATTTACATTGCAAAAAACTCAAGTATATGGGACAAGATTGAGGAACAAGAGTATGTAGAAAAAATTAAATATAAAGACAAACCAACCATACCATTAACAGATGAAAACAAAATTGTAGACATACTTGTTAAATGGTGGGAAAAAAAGTATGGATTGAACAGTGGGGAAAGAAACAACAATGTGTTTATATTGGCAGCCGCATTTAATGATTTTGGTATTCCTCAGAACGTAGCTATAATGGTAATGAGTAATTTTGAGTCAAGAGATTTTAGTAGAGCTGAAATTCTAAGAACGATAAGTTCTGCTTACAGCAATACTCAAAACTTTGGAACAAAGTATTATGAAGATGAGGATAAAGTAAACCTAATAAAACAACAATTAAGAAGAGGTGTAAATAAAACAGAAATAAAATGTCATATACAAAATGATAAAATTGATGATAAAAATATAGAGGAAGTTATAAATAAATTAGAAGAAGAACAAACAGAAAATAAATTTTGGGAAAAAAGTGATAAAGGTAAAATTAAAATAATACATTATTATTTTAAAAATTTTTTAGAAGATAATGGTTTTTATAAATTTAATCCAGAGGGTAGTAAAAACTATGTTTTTGTTAGGGTAATTAACAACCTCATAGACCATACAAGCGAAAAAGAAATTAAAGATTTTGTTTTAGATTATCTTTTAAATTTAGATGATATTAGCGTATATAACTATTTTGCTGAAAACACCAGGTATTTTAGAGAAGACTTTTTAACTCTCCTTTCATCTATAGATGTGTTTTTTATTGAAGACACTAAAGACACAGCGTACTTATACTTTATGAATTGTGCTGTAAAAATTACTCACAATGAAATAAACTTAATAGATTACTTAGACTTAGGTGGGTATGTTTGGAAAGACCACGTTATAGATAGAGAGTTTACTTTATGTCACGTTCAGAAATGTGATTACAAAACTTTTATAAGCAACATATGTGGGGAAGATGAAAGCAGAGTTAGATCAATGGAATCTACTATAGGTTTTTTAATGCATGGTTATAAAAATTTATCTTATTGTCCGGCTACTATTTTAAATGATGAAGTAATTTCTGATAACCCTGAAGGAGGTACTGGTAAGGGTTTGTTTATGAATGGTTTGGCAAAAATGAAAAAATTAGTAGTAATAGATGGAAAGTCTTTTACTTTTGAAAGGTCGTTTGCTTATCAGTTAGTATCGGCTGACACACAAATATTATGTTTTGATGACGTAAAAAAATCTTTTGATTTTGAAAGATTGTTTAGTGTAGTAACTGAAGGATTAACTCTTGAAAAGAAAAACAAAGATGCAATTAAAATACCCTTTTCTAAATCTCCTAAAGTTGCAATTACTACTAATTATGCTATTAAAGGTAAAGGAACAAGTTTTGAAAGAAGAAAATGGGAGTTAGAATTGTCTCAACATTATACTAAAGACTTTACTCCATTAGTGGAGTTTGGTAGACTTATGTTTGGAGACTGGGATGATGAGGAATGGTGCCAGTTTGATAACTATATGATTAATTGTTTACAAGGGTATTTATTAACTGGCTTATTAAAAAGTGAGTTTGTGAATTTAAAAATTAGAAAACTATCAGCAGAAACTGCTCACGAATTTGTAGAATGGTGCGGGCTTTTGGCTTCATCAACACCAAACGAAAAATTAAAATCTAATCAACGTATATATAAATTAGATTTATATAGTGATTTTATAGAAGAAAATCCAGACTTTGCTCCCAAATCAAAGTATACCATATCTCGTATTGCTTTTAATAAATGGTTATCCTCATATTGTTTATACAAATACAATACAATTCCTGAGGAAGGTAGGGACTTAGGTGGAAGGTGGATTATATTTCCTGAAATAGATGATGAAGTTTAGAGATTATCAGTTAGATATTATATCTAAAGGGGTAAATATAATTAGATCAAGTGGCTTTTTATATTTAGCTATGGAAGTTAGAACTGGTAAAACTTTAACCAGTTTAGGTATAGCAAGTTTAATAAAAGCACAAGAGGTTTTGTTTATAACTAAAAAGAAAGCCATCAGTAGTATCGTAGATGATTATTATAAGCTAAGCCCTGAGTTTTCTATAGAAGTAATTAATTATGAATCCTTACATAAAATTAAACAGACCGGATGGGATGTAATTGTTTGTGATGAAGCCCATACCTTAGGAGCATTTCCAAAACCTAACAAAAGAGCAAAGCAAGTTAAAGAGATTATACGAAGGTCTAATCCTTTTGTAATACTTTTAAGTGGTACACCTACACCAGAGTCTTACAGTCAAATGTATCATCAGGTTTATGGTATTCCAAACAACCCATTTAAACACTGTAAAAACTTTTATTCTTTTAGTAGACAATATGTAAATGTAAAACAAAAGTATATTAATAGTATTTATATTAGGGACTATAGTCATGGGTTGAAAAGTATTATAGACGATATGTCTCCTTACAAACTTAATTACTCTCAAAAAATGGCAGGATTCAAAACTACTATTGATGAAAAAGTGCTGTATGTAAAGCTAAGTTCAGTATGTAAAAATTTAATTAAAAAAATAAAAAAAGATAGAATTATTCAAGGGGATGATGAATTAATACTTGCAGACACAGGAGTAAAACTTATGTCAAAAGTTCATCAGTTATGTTCTGGAACTGTAAAGTTTGAAAGTGGTAACTCTATGGTGGTAGATAATTCAAAAGCAAAATTTATAAAAAAGTATTTTAAGAAAAAAAAGATTGGTATATTTTATAAATTTAAAGAAGAGTATAACGCAATCAAGTCTGTTTATAAAGACATGATAACCAATGATTTAGAAGAATTTAATTCTACAAATAAGTCAATCGCCTTACAAATTGTTAGTGGTAGAGAGGGCATAAGTTTAAAGAAAGCTGAGGCATTAATATATTACAATATAGATTTTAGCGCAACCTCTTATTGGCAAAGTAGAGACCGTATGACCACTAAGGATAGACTGTCTAATAAAATATTTTGGATATTCAGCGAGGATGGAATTGAAAAAGATATTTACAAAACAGTTGTTAAAAAGAAAGATTACACCCTTACACATTTTAAAAGAGATTTGTTAGATTTGTAGTATGACCGAACAACAAATTCAGAATAAAAGAATAGCTGAATTAGAAGAAGAAGGGTACTACGTTATAAAACTTACTGTTACAAATAAAAATGGTATACCAGATTTGATAGCCATACCTCAAGGGTGTGATGTGTTGTTCTCAGAAATAAAAAAACCCAACGGGAAACTTTCGGAATTGCAAAAATTTAGAATTGAACAATTACAAAAGCATGGGGTTAAAACAGAAGTATACAGGGGCTAAGTATGAGGTTGAAGATTTTTTTATTGACAGCCTCCAGGAGTTAGACTTATACACAGGATTAAAAATAGCGAGATATATAGAGCGAAATGTAGATTCATTTCCGCCTAACGATCTATGCTCATACATTTTAGGCGGTGTTATTGTTGAAACTATTGGCGACCCAATAACTTTTGCATTAGAATTAGTAAGCAATAATGATGGTTCTACTACCTTAACCGACATCAGTTTAATTACTATGGATGAGTACCTTGATTTAATTAATTTAAATTGTTATATAAAAAATCCTAAATGATTAGGATAAGTTAGTTATTTTTTTATATTTGGTACAAACAAAACATAGATGCCAAGAGTAGCGCCTGAAGACACATCAACCATAAGTCATATTAATTATGTTACAGACAGTGTTCATAAGTTTGGAGACGAACTTTATGAAAACTTAATGGACAGAAATCATGACCAAGCAAAAGAAGATGCGCAAGAACTTATAAAAATTTTGGCAGACCTAATACAGTCTTTGACTGACGAAATATGAAGAAACGTAAACTTAACTCTCTAAATCCAAAATACATGACAAAACAAGAAACCACTACTAAGGTAAGGCGCAAACTTATTTGTGAAGTACCTACCAGAAACATTAATGGTAAAATATCTAAAAATTCTACAAAGGCAAAAATATACGAACTGCGTTATGAATAAAGAAAGAGCCAAAGAACTTAATGAATTTTGTCAGACGGTAGCTGAGCGATTTTCAAACACATCAAGACAAGGTAATATTAATAACGAAACATTTTCTGTTGAAGAAATTATACCAACATCAGATGATTCTGCTGTAGTAAACTTTGTAAAAAATACTGGTAAGTTAGCTGTGGCCTATATGTATTATATAAATAGAGGAAGATCAAAAGGGTGGAAATATTATTTTCCAACAGACTCTCATGTCGTAGGTATGCAGGCTTTTTCATTTTATAAATTAGAGGCTGAAAGAAAAAACTACAAAAGAAATTTTGAAAGAGTAGAACAATACAATCGTAATCGTTCTTATGAAGATCAAGTAAGTGATGTTTCTGAAATTAATTTAGAGCTATAAGTTTAGCTAATTCTTTAGCTGCTAATATATCATTGCACTTTTCATAGTCTTCTACATGAATAAAGTAATCTAATAAAGCATCATAGACGCTATCGTCTATTTCTTCCATCGGTCTGTCTGGGTTGTAAAGAAGGTATAAAGTATCCACATTTTCTAATAAGTTTTCGTAAGTATCTTTTCCTGTTAATAAAGAATAAGTATAATGCATACAAAGATTCTCATCAAAGTTTTCCATAGCTAAGGTCTTTTAGGTATAGGCTTTCCTGGATTCTTTTGTTTCCAAAGTCTTGGGTTTCTAATATATGTATCGTACTCACTCTTCTTTTTATTTGTTTTTGAAACCTCAGGATTATTTTGCATAATTTGTTTGTATAATCTTGGGTTTGTTTTTTTAATCTTTTCTAATTCTTCTTTGCTTCGTTTTTTAAATTTAGACTTCTTAGCTTTTCTTAAATCTTTATATATCTCTTGTATTGCTACCTTTCTTACATCTTTATATATAGGTATCAACCCTAAGTTACCAGCCACTTCTAAAGGCATCCTTATCAACTGCTCATTGAGCTGACGCTCTCGTGCCTCTGGAGTTTTACGAGCTGGCTCACTTACCTTGCGAACAATTAAATCTGCTGTAGATAGTGCAGGTCCAAAAGAACCTCCAAACCTTAAAAGCAAATCACCCATTGTTATACCCTGACCTTGCTGCTTCTTTGGTAAAACAGAATATTGTAATGAGTCTTTATAAGGGTCATACTCACCATCACGCAAAAACTCTAAGTGAGATTCATTAAACTTTTCTACTCCTATATTTAGTATTGCTTTTACTGCATTACCAAAATCTCTTCCTATTAGTAAAGAAGTAAATGTTTGTCCTAATGCTTGACCAAATTGTTTTTCCAGGCTTTTATCTTCTTCATCATCCTCAAAGAATAATCCTAATAAGCCAGCGCCTAACATTGATGAAAGAAGCGAGTATGTTACCATTCGTGTTGTAACACCTGCTAATATCTTAGCTCCTTGCTCTTGTGTTAGCCTACTTTCATTTCCAGTTATTGCTTGCAAAGCTGATCGTGCAGTAACAAATTCAAATATTAAGAACCTCGTCATAAAGTTATTAAAATTATTGAAAGCCTTTTTAGATACACTATCATTAGGTTTTGAGGTTCCTTTTAGTATACCCATATATGGATTGTCAGCCGCACCTATATATGTAGTAACTTCATCTGCTTGTTGAGTTGCAGCATCTATAGCTTCTTGGTTTGCCTGAATATATTCCTGGTCTCCTTCAGCTATTTTATTAAAATCAACATCTTGCCCTGTAATGCTTTTAAACTCTTTTGCAAAACTTCCAAACCACATAGGTCTCATAACTACCTTATCAGGTGTTGATATTAAATAGTCAGCTATTCGTTCCACATTACCCAACCATTTCTGGTCTGCAAAACTCCATATTTGTTTTACTTTATTTTGTATATCACTATTGATTTGGTTTCCAGCTCCGCCTTCTGCTCTTTCAACAACATTAGGGTCAACAAATCTACCAGCTAAACCTTCAGCAAATACTCTGTCTTTTTGTGCGCTACCTACATTATCCATAATTTTAGCACCAACATCACTAAATATAAACTCTTGATAGTTCATGCCATTTTGAAAAGCATCTTGATCTACAAACAATGCCATACCAATATTTGATAATAATTCTGCAACAAACCTTCCTGTTCCGGCTAATACAGTTCTGTAACCCTGACGAGACATAAAATCGGCAGCTCTATCAGCCAAAGTAGTTTCTCCAAAGTCATTGGTTAATACGTTTTTATTTACTTCTTCGTAAGCTCTTTCCAAAGCATTAATCATTTCTCTTTGCTCTGATGGTATACGACCTTCTGCTTCTAAAATTTTTTTAGTTTCATTTATAGTTTTTCTTGCTAATCGGATAGGCTCTGTCATATGATAATCTAACATAACATATTCTGCTCCTTTTCTGGTAGATGAATAAACATCAAAGTTTAAAGGGTTTACATCTCCTGTTCTTTTAATTAAAGACTGTCCCTTTGTTGATGGTTTTAAGCCTTTCATGTAATTACCGACAAAGTCAGGAGCTGTTGCATCACTATCAGCATCTGCGGTAAACAATACGTTATGATGAACATAGTTGTTTAAAGCATTAAAAGAATTACCCCTAATAGTTGACGCAGTAAATACAGCCGCAGGTTCATTTGCAGCATTTATTTCATCTACTGTTTTAATACTGGCCTTTTCTGCATCATTAAATGAATTAAATAATTTTTCATTATCAATACTTTTGCCATCTTCAGTTTGAAACTTCTCTAATATATCCTGTAATGCTGCGGCATCTTTCTCTGTTAAATTAGTTTTTTGCTCATCTATAGCTTTTATGGTCGCTTTCAATACATCAATAGCTGGGTTTACAAATTTATTATCAGGATTAGATTCAAACTCTCTTTGTAATAAATATAATTGCTGCTTATAAGCTGATAGTGTTGTTTTATTAGGGTCATTACCAAAAGACTTAAACACATCATTCTTAGCTTTGTTTAATTTATTTCTAATTTCTTTTGTAGCTGTTGCATATCTTGATTGCGCTTTAGCTGTTGGCTCAAATATAGCTTCGTATAAGTTTTTAGTTTTAAAGTCTCCAAAAATTTGATCTATATATGCTAATGGGTTCCTTCTGATTGCCTCAAGTACAGCGCCTTTTTTTGTAAATAAATTTTTAAAGTTAGCATACATTTTAGTGAAAGGCAACATCTTTCCTTTTTTAATACTTGGCGATGCCTTTTCCATCGCAGCAAGTTTTGCTTGCATAGATGTAGTATATAGCTGTAATAGGTGAGGAACATAGCCATTATTTACATTGTCTAATAATCCAACCATATTTTTTAATTCATATGGCTCCATCATCATTAACACTTCTTTATTTCTTAATAGTTTTCTAAATTTTCTAACTAAACCTTTTTGGTCAGAGCTTAAATTTTCTGGGACTTTAGTTGTGTTGTCAGCCTTTTCAATGTTTTTGATAGCACCTTCTTTTTCTTCTTGAATTGCTTCTGGAGTTTTTTCAACTCTTTCTTTTGGAGCTATTTGGTTTTTATATTTCTCCATTAATTTCTTTTCATCCTGAGTAATCTCTCCTTGCTCAAGCATTTTATCTAACACAGCTTCATATGATGTGTTTTCTGTAACACTAAAATCTATTCTTTTAAAATACTCAAACCTTTCAGCTAATTCACCAGCTATTGAATATTCTTCATCTAATACTTTATTTATTTCAGCTACCTCGTTTTTTAATTTATTTATGTCCTGAAGATTTAAAGTTCCTTTTCTTTTACCTAACATTTCTACAATAGACTGGTATCTATCTATTACACTTGCTGGTACTATTTTAGGATTCACAGCTAACATTCTTTCCAGTAATATATTTAAAGTTTGGTCTGCTCCTATCTTTCCTTTTATATTTTTTCTTGCTGTTCTTCTTAATTTATTTATATTACTATCTATCTTTTCTTTTTTCTTAGCAGCTCTATCTGCTTCTTTTGCTGCCTTACCTTCTAATTTTATCTGGTCTTTCAGAGCCTCTGCTTCATCCACAGTAACTTCTTTCTTTTTCTTAGTTCCCTCTACTATTTTTTTAGCAGGAACACCTCTGCCTTTTTTACTTACAGGAGCAATACCGCCTTTATCCAGCATCTCTTTTTGCTGAACCTCATCTTTTAATCTTATATCTTGTAACGACTCTCTGTCTGGGTCAACAGCTAATACAGCTTCTATATTTTTTTGTGTAGCTTTTAATCCTGTTAGCTCTTCAAACCGAGCTTCTAAGTTATTTAATTTTAAGGTACGAGCTTGCTTAGCACGTGATATTTTAGGTAGAGTGGGATTGTTTATAGCATATTCAAAAAACTTTTCCATAACTAAATCATAATCCTGATTTGTCCTATCTGCTACTTCTTGTATTTTAGTATCAAACCCTTCAACTTTTCCTTTAGTTATAAATCTTCTTCTTATTTGTGGCGTTAAGTTTTCTTTATCATTAAATTCACTCCACTCTTGTTCAGTTAAACTAACACCCTCAAATTCATTAGTGGCGTCAATTTCTATTTCTTCCTGCCTTTTCTCATTAGCTACTTTTTTTTCTGTTTCTATAGCCTCAGCTACCTCTCTAACATTTTCACTTTCTAATATTATATTATCAGCTTGTTCAGGATTTACTTCGCTTATATCTGTATTAGGATTGTTTTCTTTAAAAATTTGCTCTGATGTTCTCCCTTCATTTACATCAATACCCTCTTGCAGTAAGGCGTTTCTTACCGCTTGACTTTTAATTGAGTTTACATCTTTTACAGGTCTTCCTGTTTTAGCTTCTACCACTTGAGCCTTACCTTCAGCATCTACCTCTATTTCATATTTTTTACTGCCTTTTATTTTCTTTCTTTCAGGCTGTGCTTGTCTTTTTGTTTCAGGTCTTTTTTCAGTTACATCTGTGTCTTGATCTGCCATAAATTCAGCAACAGATTTATATATTTTTCCTATCTTTCCCTCTACTAATCCCGCCTTAACTAATTTTTCATAAGCCCTTCTAACAGAGATTAAATCATCTTGTATACCATAACTTTCATAAGAAACACCAGCTTCTGAATCCTTCTTTGCTTTTTCTATATATGCCTCTACTGTTCTCTCTGATTTAAAACTACCATCAGCTGTTGCCATAGCGGCTATTAACTCATTCTCAGTCTTACCTTCTGGATTTGCTAAAACATCTTCTGCTTTAAATTTAGAGGTTAGTCCCTGTCCTTTTCCGTTTTTTGTTGCTTCTCTTTTAATATAATTATTAATCATCTCTTGGTTAGGGTTTTCCTTATCCCTCATCATTGCAAGAGTTCTTTTTTGTTTTTCAGTAAGAGTTTCTTCCAGTTGTGATAATCTGTTTTCTTCTGGAGTTATTATTATTTCCGTCTTCTCTGTTTCTGTCTCTTCGGTGGTTTCGGTGATTTGTTGCTCCTCTCTTGTAGATTCTTCGGTGGTCTGCCCTCGCTCATCCACCTCTTGAACATCTGTGGCTTGAACTTCGCCATCCACCGCATCTGTGCTTTGCTCTTGAACGGCATCTTGTCTTTGTATTATATCATTAATTTGTTGTTTTATCTCACTTCTTTTTAGCTTTGATGCTTCCCCTGTATCTTCAGCTAATTCGTTTAACTTTTTTTGGAGTGGTAGTATTTCATCTATCTTTGCTTGGTCAGTTACTCCGGCTCTTTTTAGCTGCCCTTCTATTACCGCTTTCTCATGTAAATCATCTTTTCTTTTTTTTGCTTTTGCTTCAAGCTCAGGATTATTTTTTATTGTTAACTCAGCTTTAGCAAAATCTTCATCAGGTGCATTTTCTACAAAGTCTTCCATAGTGGATGCAGTAGTCTGAGACATTTCTTCACCACCATTCTTTTTATTTATATAATACTTTGGGGATTTGTATATACCATACCCTACACTAAGCGGTGCGGTAGCCATACCAGCTATACCTTCAAACCCAATCTCTGCTACATCCATTTCTTGGCCAGCCACTAATCTACCAGCAACTTCTCCTGTTGACCCTCCAACTGCCTCAACTCCAAAACCAGCTCCTAAAGCCCCTAACTTTCTTGTTTTAGTTAAAGGACCTCCTCTGTAAACTTTTGCCCCTACAGAGCTTGCTAAACGAGCAGTAGCTCCCTCTATAATACCAATAGCCAAACCTCTTCCTGCTGCTTTATATCTAATAGAGCTAAGTGCTTCTTCGTCTTCTAATACTGTTCTTACATTGTCAGTAGTAAAATCTAACTCTCTTTCCTCTAATTCTTTTTGTAATAATTCTGCAAAAGTAATCCCCGTTTCTAATGTAGCTCCTGCCGCTCCCATTGCGCCCCCTAAAGTTCCTATTATAGGAAGAACAAATGATCCAGCTGCACCACCGGCAATACCAGCTCCTATGGTAGATGCGTTTAATAATTGTGTAGTAGATGAAACAAAAATCTGAGGAACTACAGATGGGTTAGCTACAACTCCTTTAATAAAACCCCAAAGACTTCCTCCTTCACTTTGATAAATACGATTAAAGTCTTTCATTTCATCAGACTCTCCTCTTGATTGTAAAGATTGTTGAGCTTGTATAAACTCTTGTATATCTTGGTCAGTTACATTTTGACCTTTTGCAAATAATTCTAAAGACTCATCAAGAGTAGCTCCTTGAGCAATACCTGCCGCACCTGACCTATATAAGTCTCCAAAAAAATCTGTTAAAAAATTTTTTCCAAATGCCCTTTCTATAGCTGTATCTTTTTCTTTTACTTGTAAGTCTTGTGGTGTACGGTATGGATTGTAACGTGGAGTTTCTGCAACAGTAGGAACTTCAACACTTTCAATTTCAGAAACATCTGTAGGTGTTCCTACTTCTATTTCCTCTACTTCTACTCCCTGACCTCCTTCTGGAACTTGTACTTCAAGAGAATCTTCTACCTCAACTGTTTGTTCTGGTAAAGCCGATGAACCATCCACCTCCTGAATTGTAGTATCTGATTCCATAGTCTCCTGTTGATTTTGACCAGATAAGTCTGAATCGTCTTTTTTTTTTACAGGCTCTTCCCATAACGAGGTAAATTGTTCTAATTGAACTTTTTGAAATAAACCTTTGTTTTTACCTATATTATAAATTTCCTTCTGCTGTCTCGGAGACATTGTGTTCCACATCTTTAAAGTTACCTTATCTGTTATAAGGTTATTTTTAAGATAAAGATTATATAACTGTTCTTTTTGATCCATTATTACTGTTGAAATACATTATCTCCTTCAACCACTTCTTCCTCTTCTGTTTCTCTGGCTCCTGGAGGTACATAGTTGGCAGGGTCTTCTTGATACTTTCTATACTCTTCTTGGTTTGCAGCCATGTCACCAAACTTAACAACAAATTCAGTATAAGAAATTGCTTCTTGTCCTTCTATCTCTTCTTTTTCTGCAATTTGATTTGCAATACCAGCTAATGTCATTGGGTCAATAATAAATTTATCCATCCATTGCTTCATTGCAGATGTTTTTATACCATTTGATGACATAATTTTTAACGCTGCATCTCTTGCAGCGCCCTCTTCTGTTGGAGGGAACTCAAATTCTTGTCCTCCCACATCAAATATTAACTTACTTGCGTCTATTTTTCCATCATTTGTTAGCCCAAATCTTGCGTCAATAGGCCCCGACTCTAACAATTTGTTTTTTAAGTTAGGGTCCATAGTCCCGCTGATATAGGTTCCTAAAGCATTTGTTACTTCATCTACTGCATCTTTAGTTACATATTCACCAATAGTAAAGCCTAATCCAACTGCTAAAGCTGCTGGTGGACCACCAATCATCAAGGCTCCTGCCATAGGGACTGCGGCAAAGTTTGCGGTATTTCCACGCATATGTGTTCTAATATTATCTCCAAGCTCTTCTTTTAAATATGCAGTTCCTGTACCCTCATAATCTCCATACATTGCGGTAGCGCTACCATCTCTATATTGATAAGGAATTATTTTTGCGGTTTCAGCTTCTTTATTTATTTTTTCTTTTAACTCTAAAGTTCTGTTTTGTATGTCAGCATTAATTAACATTTGCTGTGTTCTTTGCAGTCCTGATAACTCTCTATCATCTATTAAAGAATTAATATTTGCTATGTTAGCATTTACTTGTTTTTCTTTTATAGCTGTATTTAATTTATCATTTAAAATTTTAGCTTGAGTTGCATCAATAGTATTGTCTTTTAATGCTTCTGATACTGCAACTTTTCTTTCATTTAACTCTCTTTCGCTAATTGAGCTTAGTATTTCTTCGTCTACTAATCGGTCTACATCAGATGAAAGTTTTTCAAATCCTTTTCTTACCTCATACTTTTCATCTAACTGTAACATAGCCTGACCATATAATAAATCCTCTACTTTTTTCTTTATCTTATCATTATTAACAGCATCAGTATCTAATACTGGACGTCCATTAACTATTTTCATTACCACTACATCTTCAGTATTTTCATTTACTTCTGCTGCTTCAGGAGTACCTGCATAAACATACTCCGCCCCAATACTTGGTGAACCTGCTAATGTAGCTACTGCTTTGTCAGTTAATAAACCTCTGACCTGCTTTCTCATTTGTTGTTGAAAACCTTCCTCATTTCTTAATGTACCATAACCTTCTTTTGAGTTTACTTGTTGTCTATCTCCTAAAGTTTCTTTT
>TARA_R100000231_G_scaffold35013_1_pt1 | contig 13099 bp, 19 predicted proteins | sample TARA_R100000231 | Tara Oceans TARA_R100000231 (sample SAMEA2620565) | marine metagenome | biome: marine biome (ENVO:00000447); feature: surface water layer (ENVO:00002042); material: "saline water (ENVO:00002010), including plankton (ENVO:xxxxxxxx)" | depth 5 m | reverse complement strand
CCAGTTCATATTAATTCTAACTGTTACAATCTTTACTCCGAAAAGTTTCTCTTTAAGATGTAAGCATTTAGATTCACCTGGAACGCTTAGTACATGAAAACAAAAAGGCTTTTCTTTTCTTTTTACCAAGTACTTTACAAGAGCAGTTGATTCAACTCCTCCTGAAAAAGGAACAACGCAAGTATAGTTATTCGATTGTGGTCCAAGCTCTTTCATGTATAAAATATATTACCATTTTAGCTATAAATTCTGCTAAGCCTATGCTTAAAGCTACAGTAACATCTCCTACAAATATATATGCTATTATAATAGTAGTTAAAGTAGCTATAGCTCTCCATGAAAAAGTTTTAAGAATGCTTTTTTTAATCGAGTCCTTCATCGTCTAAATTAGTTTCAAATTCCTTTTGGTTCATCTTTTCTCTTATATTAGTAGCAGAAATATTTTCTATATCTTGTTCGAATTCTTCTTTTTGTATTTTATAACCAACATCTCTTCCATAAGTAATATGAGTAATGTTAGGAACAAAAATAATAGTAAACTCTTTATTCCAAGTATAGCCTTCGTTCTGCAAAGCTTCAATAATGAAACCCATTCTCTCTTCTTGAGTCCATGGGTTATTCTGAGAACCGTCTTCTGATCTTAAAAGTATAACTACTTGGCCAGTTGCGGCAAGCGCTCGTTTAAATAACGCAGTATGTCCTTCGTGCCAGGGTTGAAACCTTCCAAGGAGCTGCGTAGTTGGTTGAGTCCAATCCATTCTGATATCCTCAAATCATAATTTAAAGGTCGCTCAAATACTTTATTAGTATCCTCAAAGCGTCCTTTACTTATAGTATCCATAAAAATACTATAATCAGGTTGTAGCATTTCTCTGAAGTCTTGCAATGGACATACAAAATCTAATATGCCCCATTGTTGACTCATTCTCCATGCCTGTCTCATTCTTCCTGATTCGGAAAAATCCCAATCATCATAATGCTCTCTTACTGTGTCTGCATTAAAATGAGGTAGTAGAAAGTGATAAGCTAACTCTCTTGCTAACGTTGTCTTACCAGATCCTGGTAAGCCGAATATTAAAATTTTCATTAAATAAATTCATTAAACTTACTAGATAAGTTTTCGCCCGATTTAGAATTATCAAAGACGGGCGTATCTTCAATAATATCTTCTTGAGCAGTCTGCTCAACATCATACATCTTCATCTTAGATCTATCTACTCCTACTACAAATCTTCTATTCCAGTTAGGATCAGAATATCTATTCTTTAGCTGCTTAACTAATATCTGAGCTAGGTCTTCTAGTTCTTCAGAGCTTATCAAAGCAAACATAAAGTCAGCAGTAGCAGGTAGACCAAACGATTCAGAAGTATCTTCTAAACCAATATCAGTACTACTATATCCAGACCTAGTAGTCTGAGTAGCACTAACAATAGGTACATTAAATTCAACTGCTAATCCTCTAAGTTCTTCAGCTATAGATTTTACTATAGTATATGAATTAGCAGAAGCACCTCTTATTCTATGACTCATCATCAAGTTAAGATAATCAACATAGATAATATCAGGTATAAATTGTTTCTTTATTTTTAGTTCTTGCAATAGATGCCTAAAGTGACCAGTATGAGCTGACGCAGTAGGATATTCTTTTATAATTAACTTACCAGGTGTCTTAGAAGATACTCTGTTCATCTTCTTTTCGTACGCTTCCTTCGGAAGCATTTTCAGTTCATCGATAGTAGTATTAAGTAAGTTAGCATCTACTCTTTCAGCTATTCTTTCTTCAGCCATCTCTAAAGTTATATACAATACATTATGACCTTGAGTTAAGTTACCAGCAGAGCAATGACACATAAACATAGACTTACCTACACCAGTACCAGCTAGAGCTATATTAAGAGTCTTTTTAGATAGACCACCTTTAGTTATTCTATTAAAGTAATCTAGATCGAAAGGTATCTTTACTTCTTTACGTTTATAAAACTCAAACCTTTCGTCTGCATCTTCTAACCAATCATGCCCTATATGATTATCAAAGCTAACAGATAAAGCGTCAGACAACATCTGAGGTAATGCTCCAGCATCTTCTTTACCTTTACCATCTATAATTTGAATACCATCCATGATAGCATTATAGATAGCTTTATCCTGACAGAACTTCTCAGTCTGATCTAACAACCATTCGTTATTAGATACTTCAGTATTAGCAGGATTAAATTCGTTTATTTGATTTACAGCTGCTTCAGCTTGATCGTCAGATAAGCCACCAGCATTATTTAACTCTATAACAAGAGCTTCTTGAGAAGGGCATTCATTATAATCTAAATGATAGGCTTTTATAAGATTATATATTTTTTTATCAACTATATCAGAGAAATATCTTTCGTCTAGAAAAGGTAATACCTTTCTAGTATATTCATCATTAAAAATTAAATTACTTAATATAGTTTTTTCTATCATCTTTTCACACTTATATTAAATGATAACGTAACGCGTTCATTATTGCAAGCTTTTTGTTCTGGTACAGTATGTTCTACCCATCCAGGCCATATTAGTATATCACCATTATCAGGTCTAAAAGAAAGTTCTTGAGCCCATCTTCCTCTCAAGTCACCGTCACCACTCCAAGCTTTTATCAAAGGATATAGAGGACTCTTTATACGATAAGGAGAAGACTGATCATCAAGATTAATAAAAATAGTACCAGATAGGAAGCTTCTTCCGTGGTCATGCCAGCAATGATGAATTCCCTCATCATATACGTTATACCAGACTTGAATAAATCTACGATTGAGTCTATACAAGTCTTTATTAGGTCCATCAGGGTCGATAATACAGGCGTCAATGTAGCTTTGACTGTATCGTAAAATTGTGTCAAGTATTTCATCATGATTAGTTAGTATCTGTAAGTTACTTGTTTCAGGATCATCATCGTAAAACGAAGTGTATGCATGTTTATCATCACCTTTTGCTTTACGATGTTCTAAAACTTCTTTAAGTATCTGCTGTATCGGAAGATTCGTCTTCTCGTGCAGCATCGGAATCGGGAATAGATTCTTCATCTTCGTTTATTCCATACATATATTCATTCTTAGCAGCTTCATCTAGCTTATTTAAGAACTCATTAGTGAAATATTTCTCAGGGTCTTTATATACTGCTTTAGCAAATACTTTAGTTCCATCAGGCATCTCTACTCTAGTAGAAACCTTTTTCACTAGTCCATATCTTTCAGCTAAGTCTAACAGTCCATAGTATCTATCTAAGCCATGCTCAAAAGATAGTTTAACTTCTACCTCTTTTCCTTCTTTAGATAGCCTTGACTTAAACATCTTAGCTTTAATAATATTACCAACAAGCTCAGTACCTTCTCTATCTTTCTTCTTACCTAACATTACAATAGTAGAAGCAGCATACTTAAGACCAGAACCACCACCTATTTCTTTCATAGGTATATAAGAACCAACTACGTCATAAACGTGATTAGTTACTAACATAGGTATCTGAGCCTTAGCAAGCTTTAAAGTAAGTACTCTAAAAGTAGCCTTAATTACTTGAGCTTTAGTCATATCTCTTGTTTCTTTACCGTCAGCGGTATCTTCCATCTCTTTAGTAGTAGATAAAAGACCAAGAGAGTCTAGAACAAACATCATAGGCGGACGTCTGTCTTCAGGGTTTTTAGTATAGGCATCAATCATTCTTAGAGCATGAGTTCTAAAACCTTGAATAGTTTCAGGTTCAGCCAATATTACTCTAGTAGTATCAATACCTCTTTGTTCCATCATATCTTTAGTAACAGCAGCTTCAGTATCATAATAAACAACACCAGCATCAGGATTATTTTTTAAGTACTTTTGAATTACGCCAAGTACAAAAAAAGTTTTACCAGTAGCTGATTCACCAGCAAAAGCAGTTACTTTATTATTAGGAACACCACCGTAGATAGAACCAGACAAAGCAGCATTAAGCATATAACTACCTGTATCGATAGTTCCTGAATACTCAGAACTACCTTCACCATCAGCTATAATGCTGGTATCTTCGTCTTTTATATCTTCGATTAGATTACGAAAAAATTCACTCATAATTATTCTCCAGAGAATATTATATTATATACTATTTTAAGGTCTAAGTCAACCTTTATATACTTTATCCAATGCGTCACTAAACTCTTCTATCTTATCTAACCTATTAGGCCAGTAGATGTAATCTTTAGATGGATTCTTTTTCAAGTTATTAAGTAATGGTTGTACCATATTATATAAACTATTGAATCTATCTTCAAGATCTGAAGCTGTAGACGAAGCAACTTTTACTTCATCTTTTGCAGCTTGAACTACTTCTAGTTCGTCAGCGTCCATTGCACTAAAGCCAAAATCGAAATTGAAATCTGTATTAGCCAAAGAAGTCCTCCAACGTTTGTTTCTTTTCTATATCCCAACCTATAGCATCAAGAATAGTCTTCATAGGATCAACAAATGATTTATTATACTGCATATCATAATCAATATACTTATCAAGTTGAAGCTGCCTAGGTAAAGTATTAGGAGCAGCTATGACATTTTCTCTAGATGGATTAGGAAGTTTTAAGTAACAAAACTTTACTTTATCTCCATCATTGATAGGTTGGACTCTATCTATCTTCTTATTATTTATAAGATGATTATACATAAGAGCACCTCTAACATGTATAGGAGTACCCTTCTTATAGATACTACTTGCATCTATATACTTACTTATCCCTTTGCAGCCTCTAGGAAAAGCTACGTCTTCAAATGATAAGCTTCTAAATAATTCTCTATGCTTTTCTATAAAATCTATAATAGCTTCTTCGTCTTTAGTCATAATAACGTTAAGAGCATCTTTAATATAGGTTCTTACTACAGCAGGAGTAGAAGATCTAACAGCTTCTATACCCATCATCTTTAACTTAGGTTCGCTATATCGAACTCCTTCGGAGTCAAATACATTCATAATGTATCTTTTCTTAGCAGTCCATATAGCTTTATTGCCTATGTTCTCTCGCTTCATTTCCATTTTATTATCAATGGCATTTACATAGGTCGCAAGTTCTCCATAAGCTTTTTCAATTTTCGGTTCAAGAATCTCAGCACAGGACTTATTAAGAAAATCGATGATCTTTCCAGTCTCTGCGCCATTAGGAAAGACTTTATGTACAAGTGGTTCCATACGGATATATAACGAATCCGTATCGATTGCGATAACGTAGTCTTCATTTTCACTCCCTAGCGTTTTATTTAAAAGTTTATTAATAGCATTTTCAGCCCATCGAATAGATAACTGCCCGCCTTTAGTAATCGATTCAGTATTATTCATATCGAACCATCTAAAGTATTCGTTACCTAACGCGCCATAAGCTGAGTTAAGTTGAATCTTTTTAGCCATCTGCATATTATATGCTTGAGCTATTTTATTTTCTAAAGACTTATCTTTAGTCTTTTCATATTCTTTCTGATATTTAATCATCCTCTTCTTCCAGACTAATCTATCGTCATACATCTTACGCATTAGTTTAGGAAGGAATCCTTCAAAGTCTCTAGTATATTTGTCTCCATTAGCAGAGACGGTACAATTATCTTCGGTAAATTTATCTCTAACTTTATTCCAAGCACCATCTAATATTTCATCTATAGAAGGAGCGTAACCAACTTTACCTTCATAGGTCTCAGGTGAGATATTATACTGCATTATTAAGTGTGGGTACAGTGAATTAAGGTCGAAAGATACAACCCAATTATGCATTCCCACCTGAGGATCTTTTACGTAAGCACCTTCAGCAGCTCTTTCTTTTTCTACTTTATTAAACTGAGGTACTACGATCTTTTTATCTAGTAAGTAGTTATGGATAATTAAGTCCCACATTCTTACAGAAGTAAAAGTATCTTGATAGTTTACTTTAGCATCATAAGCTATAGCAAATACTTGATCGATTAACTTAAGTTTATCATCTAAACGTTTTACTAATTCAGTATCTAAAATATTATAGTCAATAAACTTTTCCCAATCATGCTTATATAAATCAAATAAGCTATCATGCTCTGAATAATCTAATTTACGTTCACCTAATTCAACATGAGCTATATGGTCTAGTCTATACGATTCTTGCATTACAAAAGTAAACTTACGATAGAGTTGCATATAGTCTAAAATAGATACACCTAAAGGATCAAATACTTGATTAGGTCTACCAGCAATAACTACATTACGTTCTCTTAACTGACCGAAAGGTGATAGCTTTTTAGCAAAGTCTGATCCTATTACATTAGTTATTCTATTTACTATATAAGGTATATCAAAAAACTCTACGTTCCATCCTGAAACTATATCAGGATCGATTGCACGCCAGCAATCTAAGAACTTCATAAGAAGCATAGCTTCATTTTCGCATTGAATATATTTTACGTTATCTTGCTTAGGAGTATAAGGTTGACCTCCTATAGCTACTATTTGATCGTTGAATTGTAAAGTGATAGCAGTTATTTCTTTATCTGCTTTTGTTATATCAGGGAAGCCTTCATCAGCTGCAACCTCTATATCTATATAGACGGTACGTATGATAGAACTATCGTATTCAAGGTCTCCCTTATAGTTATCGTTAATATAAGTATAGGCAAACATAGGCAAGCCATAGGTCTCTTTGCCTCTTATATCGCGATTTTCTTGAATATATTTTTGAGCCCAGTTAGGATTATCGAAGTCTTTTTTTAGAACGTTTCTTCCTTCAAGAGTAGTATAGCCAGTTTCTTGTCTTACTGGACCAACAAACAAATAAGGTCGACAAGGTTCTTCATAACTAAAACGTTTACCATCTTCATAACCACGATGAAGTATTTTAGAACCTCTTAACTGAACGTTAGTATAAAATTTCATAGAGTACCCACATATCGTACATAATATATTATATGAAACTTATTGACGGAAGTCAACTAAAGGCTTTAGATATTAAATAGAAACATGAAAGCATAAAACCTAAAGCTGATAATTGAACTAAAGATGCTATTGCTACAAACATTAATTGTTTATCACCCCACCAATCAAGCTCATTCTTTTGCCAAGCTTCAGCTTCTTCTGGAGTAGCATCTACGGTTTTATTTAATTGAAGTTCGAGTTGTTGTTCGTATCCACTCATGACATTAGCTGCATCATCAACTGCTGAGGGAAGTTCTCTTTTCCAAGCGTCTAATCTTCCCATGCTGCTTCTGCTATAAAGTCTGATATACTTTGTATATCGTTATCTGATAACATGCCAGCTTGAGCCCACATAGTAGAGCTCATTGCACCTCTTTGTTCTCTATTTTTATATGCATATAGAGCTTCAGCAATATACTCTGAAGACTGTCCTGCTAATTTTGGGAACGCTCCAACTCCCTGGCCCTCCTGACCATGGCACGCCGCACAACCGGCCCATAACGGCCGTATTGATGAAAAGGGATCGGTTGCCGCTTCGGCGGCTTTAGCCTGAAGCTGTTCAACAACCGTTCCATGTACTTTAACATATTCTTCATAGCATTCGCCAGTACATCCTTGTACTCTTTCGTATCCTTTATATTCTAAATTAGCATAAGTAAAGCTAATTAATCCATACATAAATGCACAGATAAAAAGTGGAGTTGTAAAATTGTTCATTTATTGTTTAGATATTTTTTCTATATCTTCTTTCCAGGCTTCTGCATCTTTTATTGCTCTTAAAGCTCCGCCTGGATTACCATCAAGCATAATACCAGTCATCATTAGTGAATAGAGAAAACTTGGCATTAAATTCTTGATAAAGTTCATAGCTATATTATAGGGGTTATTGCCATTACACAAAAGAGAAACATAAGAACTAATGCAGTTATTTCGGCTGCAGATGTTATATCTTCCATGGTGATTTTTTGTGTATTTTCGATGAATCGTTTAGTCAATTCAGTCATAGCATTATACCCTTTATTAATATTATATTATTACTTTTATTTATAAGACGAAAAGGGTCAGCCACACGGACTGACCCAAAAAACATATAGTTTTTTTTATTTTATTCTGCTAGAAATGACTTCACAGAAATATCTTTTCCAAGTTCTATTTTCTGTGGACGTTTTTCTTCTGGAATAAACTTTTCTAATTGAATAGAAAGTACTCCATCAACAACATCTGCCCTCTTTACAATTACGTCAGCATTAAGAATAAAAGTCTTTACAAAGTCTTTTGTAGAGATACCTTTGTGCTCATAAGCAATATCTTCCTTACTGCCTTTATCACCAGTTACCTCAAGCTTATTTTCTTTAAGCTCTATTGAGATATCTTTTTTACCAAATCCAGCTATTGCTAGTTCAATTACGAAATGCTCATCATCAATCTTTACAATATTGTAAGGTGGGTATGATGGGTTATTAAGATGTTTAGCTCTGTTAAGTTCTTCAAAAACGTTATCAAAGCCAACTGAGAAAGTCCCGAATTGGGACAATAGGTCTAATTTTGTCATTTTTATCTCCTAAAAATTAGCAAGTTAAATTCAGGCCAGATTATTCTGCACCTGTAATAATATATAGGCATCCTTTATAAAAAGTCAACTACTTCCAGATAACTTCTTTAAAATTTTCTTTTGGTAATCCCCAGAAGTTTTGCTTCCAGTCTGATTGCTCAAAGAATCCAAGATGATGCCATTGGTCTTTCTTGGATAGCATTTCACCAGCTTTTCGATCGAAGTCAGTATTCAATACTATATCTTCTACTTGATTCTGATGCATTAATACTCTATCAGGATGAAAGTTATCCCATTCGAAATGTAATAACTCAAAAACATTACCATCCCAATCAGCATAATCTATACTTAAATCAACACCCCATTTAGATCTCATTTGAGTAAACTTATGAAATATAGGATGCTCTTTAGCTTTTTCTTTTAATTGATCTAATGCTTCACCTGCAAAGCCTCTTCTAAAATATAAGTCAGCATGATTAAGATGAGGTCCATATGTCTTAGGTTCTTCATCTATAAACCAAGGTGCTTTACAAGTATATAAGTATCTATGTTCTTTTGGCTTATAACCATTAGCTTTAGCATATGCTTGCTCGACTAATGTTAAGTCATAGCCATTCTGGTCATATAATGATAGGTCTTTAGCTGTAAAAGAGTCAAGTATAGATTGCTCAATAGGTTCAACCCAATGATGAGTAACATCAAGAGTATTATTAGTCTTAATTAATTTCATAAGGCGGAGCCACTTAAACGCTCGCAGGCCGGCCAAAATGGTTTAAGATGGCCCCTTTTATAACTTCTTACCGATATTATATTTTGCTACGAGATCCCATTCATTCTTTTCTTTAAATGGAATAATTTTTAATTTACTAACTGGAATCATAGGCATTTCAATTTTAGCTTTGTCTACTATTTGAAGTAGTCCCCATTCTTCTAATAATTTTGCTATGCAATTCCTTCTACCCTCGTCTTCGTCAGTAAAATCTGATGGCTTGCCATCAAGCGAGAAGAGCTCTTTAAAGTGTACTATGTAATATTTTCCCTGCTTATGTAGAATATGGCAGGATTGAAAAAGAGTTTTAGTTTTTTTAGACGCAACACCCATTCGTGTTAACGTTTCTTTTATCTTAAGAAAATCGTCATCAGCCTTTAGTTTGATCTCGACCATTTTCTCTATTATGTTGTCCATTCTGTCCCTTTTGTAATTTTTGTTGAAGTGTTTCGATTTGATCAGTGCTTAGAATTTTAAAATATTCAAGCGCTTTCGATTCACTACATTTATAATACTCTCTAATTACATTCACCTCTTCATTGTTGGCTTTATGCCATTTACTAAAACGCTTGCGAGGTCTTATACTATTTATGAGATAGTCATATGCGAGCTTATTGTCTATATGAGTTCGCATGTTAATCTCATTAGCGTAAAGGACAGTATCTGGAAAGTATGACAAGCCTCTATTTACCATATAAGCAGGATAACCTTTTTCTGAGTCTTCGTCAGGCATTAGATTATTCTTTTTATATGATATAGAATTTAAATAATCAAAGGGGTTTGTCATCTTTTATTAATCCAAGTAGCTCTCTATATTTTAAATCCTTTTTAAGTCTTTCTATATAGATAGTTGCATCCATAAGTTCTTCTTGCAGATGATTAAGCCACTCTCCTAAAGTTAAATCTTTTCTATCTGTATTAGTATTATATTTTTCAAAGCCAGTCTTTTCACGAGCTTCATACTTCGCTATAACATCTAATACTTGTTGGTCTCTATTTGAGCTCACAGTTCACCATTATTTCAGCTAAGCATGCTGCCATATTTAACTCATGGTCAGCAACGAAAGCAGCCTTATATTGATAGTCGGCTAGTATTAAAATAAGCTGAGGTACTGAATTACTTTTAAATAAATCATTAGCACTATTATAAAACGTTCTAAATATTCTAGTAGAGTCGTTATTAATATTTTCAGCTACCCATTTACGTACATTAGTAAAGTTTTTAGCCTTCATATACGAAACTAAATTCTTTATAGAGACATCTTGTAAGTCTGCTAATATACCAGAGTCAATACTTCCAGTAGCAGAATATCTTTGAAGCTCATTTAGTACTCTTCTCCAATCAGGAAAATGCTTTTGAATAAAAGCAGCTACAACCTTTTCATCATAGGTTATACTTTCCATTTCTAGAATAGCTTTTATCTTTTCAAAAAACTCAGCAGCTAGTTTAGGCTTCTCTTGTGACTTAATACTAAAGTCTATAACAGAGCATCTACTATGCAATGGACTTATTATTCTATTTTTAAAGTTACAAGTTAAGATAAAGCCACAGTTCTTAGAAAACTCTTCCATGAAGTTTCTAAGAGCAGGCTGAGTAGAGTTAGCGTTTAAGTAGTCAGCCTCATCGAGAATAACATACTTACGTCCACCTTGAAACGATACCGAGCTAGCAAATTGCATTATCTCGTTTCGTAAGGTATCAATATTACCATGCATAGAACCATTTATAATAATATAATCTGCTTTAAGTTCTTCTAGCATAGCTCTAGCGACGGTAGTCTTACCGACGCCAGGGCCTCCAGATAGGATTAAATTAGGTATATTATCTTGATCTATAAACTGCTGAAATACAGTCTTAAGTTCATAAGGTAATACAGTATCATTTATTTTACGGGGGCGATACTTTTCCACCCATAGGAATTCTTCACTTTGATTCATAATATAATTATATAATTACTTGGTAAGATATTCAAGTACAGCTTCAGGAGTTGATTCTTCATAAGGATCTAGCTTATGATCATCTTGTTGTCCATCTTCTGAGAATAACTTTTCAAGTACACCGTTAGTAATAACAGCTGCGTATCTCCAAGACCTAACTCCAAAACCTAGATTGTCTTTTGCTACAGCCATACCCATTTGATCTGTGAACTCACAAGAACCGTCAGGTATCATTTTTACTTTTTCAATACCTTGAGCTTGAGCCCATGCATTCATAACAAAAGTATCATTAACTGATAAGCAATAGATATCATCTATTCCAGCTTCTTGAAACTGAGAGTACATTGACTCAAAGCCAGGTAGCTGAAAGGTAGAGCAAGTTGGTGTAAAGGCACCAGGTAATGCAAATAGAACTACTTTTTTATTACCAAATAGTTCATAAGATGTAACCTGCTTCCAATCACCATCTTCACGAGTCTGGAACGTAACAGCAGGTACTGCTTGACCTTCTTCTACGTACATTTTAGCTCCTCTTTTCGAATGTTGAATTAGACTCTGTAGCTACCCAATACTCTACTTTCGGTCCGTATGTATTAGATGAAGTAAACTTAGCTATACCTCTTTCAGAAACTTGAATAATATAACTAAGGTTAAGTAGCTTCAGATTTTCTACTTTAAATATAAAAGTAAACTCGTCATTAGTTTCACCAACTTCAGATGAATAAACATCTGCAGTAGGGTTCTTACTATCAATAGCACTTAGATGAACTTCACCAGAACTACCTATAAGAGCAATCTCAGGTAATTGCATTACGGAAGCAGCTCTAAGTACTTGTTGTATTTCTGCCCAAGTCACATCAACAGTAACTTCAGGCTCAGGAAAATTAATTTCTTTTTCAGGAGGAGTAATTATCATCTGCGGATCAGCAAACGTATAATTAATCTTTTTCTTTTCTTTAGATACCGTTACCATCTTATCATTGAAGATAAGTTCTGGTTCATCGAATAAAGAAAGCACACCTAAAAATCTATTTAGGTCATATATAGCCCCGCCAGACGGAAAGGTTTCTTCTACTGTAGCTTTAGCCATAACAGTCTTCTGAGGACTAACAGTAGTCATAACCTCACCAGGCTTAAATTGTATAGAAGGGTTTATCTGCGCAAAGTTTTTAAGCACATTTATAGTTTGTTCACTTAGTATCATAATATAATTATATCCTTATTTCTTAGGAAGTGCAACTTGCTTTTTCTTAATCTGCGATTCATCTGCAGTAGCGCTCGCACCAATGTTAGCTAGATCTTGTAATGTACCACTAAAGACATAAGACCCAACATGCTGTAATCCCATCCAAGGACATAGCCAGATTTTACATCCTGCCTTTCTTACCCATTGACAGAACATATAATCCTCTGAAAGATATCTATTAGAATATTCAGGTCTATCAATACCTTCTCTTTTTCTTTCAGCTGAGAACCATAATTTAACATCTTCAGGTTTAGCATCTGGATATTCTTCAAAGAACTTTTCTAGCTCTAGTTCCATGTTAGTATACTTATCGTCAATTAAAGCATCAAAGTAAGCCATGATTTCTCTTGATCCATCAAACTCTGCCGTTCTTACATGGTCTGGTTTATATAACATATTAGGATATGCTTCATTAAATCTTTCAAAGGTAGCTCTTCTTATCATCATAAAGCCTGTACCACCTTCTAATACTTCAGCTGGTTGATCTAGCTTAATAGTATTTTGACCTGCTACAGGATTAAAGACATAGTCACCAACAAACTTAGATAGCACCTCTGCATCTTCATCTGCTATACCAGTATCTACAGCTTGCTTAATTTTTTCCCATGATATACATTTTTTAGGATAAGGTCCGCACATGATATCATGAGGCTCACCATTATTAAGATC
>TARA_R100000231_G_scaffold139380_1_pt1 | contig 13108 bp, 1 predicted proteins | sample TARA_R100000231 | Tara Oceans TARA_R100000231 (sample SAMEA2620565) | marine metagenome | biome: marine biome (ENVO:00000447); feature: surface water layer (ENVO:00002042); material: "saline water (ENVO:00002010), including plankton (ENVO:xxxxxxxx)" | depth 5 m | reverse complement strand
TTTTTACTTCTTCTTTTTGTGAAGATGTTCTTGTTACTGGTGCTCTGTTATCAATGTATATGATATCACCAGAATATTTTTTAATGTCTGGAGCAGCAACTCCACTGACAAACTGTTGTCCTAAGTTAATATTTCTAGAACCAAGTGACAATGTTTGTCCATTAAATGTAGTATCAACAATGGGATCGACAGCATTACTAGTATTTTTTATTGGTGGATTGGTACCATCGGTATCCTCACCAATAAATTGAAGTTGTTTAAATGAATAATCAGATCTTGTTGAAAAACCAACTGGTTGATAGTACCTCAATACTTGAGTGTTTTCGTCCCAACTAGCTACAAGACCAACTGCGGTTCCAGCGTTAGAAACTTGTGTGATTACCTCATTTTCAGTAAATGAATATGTACTAACTCCAACTGCTTTTAATTTTAATGCTCTTAAATTAGTGGCAGTCGTACTATTTAGAAGTTCAATTGAATCGTGTTTGATTGGATTTCTAACTATTCCTACACGAGAAAAATTATTTTGAGTAACATAGTCAGCACCATCATCAATACTATTATCAAATTTAGAATAAAGCATCACTCTGTAAGCACCAAGTTCTCGATAAACATCAGCACCATGACCACCTTTTGGTGGAATAATAACCTCAAAACTAGCAGTTCCATCACCAATATTTAATTTTTTTGCAGGATTGTTACCTTGTGGATATTCTTTTTCATTAACAAATTCTACCGATCCATAAGTGTACCCAGAACCACCTGAAGATATTTCAACTTTTGTAATTTTAGTTTGACTAACGGTAACTAGCACTTCTCCACCAGTTCCATCACCAGATATTGGAAGTAAAATTGTTCCATCAGCATCATCTATTTTAATACTATTTCCAAAATTTGTAACTAATACTGCTTCAATTTTTCCATCTATAGCAGCATCTTTTATATTTTTTGTTGTTACATCACCCCACTCTTTTGGTAAAGGTATATACTTATCAGTAACAAATTTAACTATGTCAGATGGTGATATGGTAAAAAGATATTTCCATTGGTAACCATCAGAACCAATTATAGGAACATTTGTTGAAATATGAGTGGGTTCAATTTTTGATGGTTTTCCTTTTTTATTATCTGCGTCTTGTCCATTATTAATACAAACATACACCTTAAACTCTGATGTAAGTATAAAATAATTGGATGGATAAAGTGATGTGGATTTTGTTTGGGGACTTATACTTTCTTGTGTATAATTATTTTTATACATCTCATAGATGGTCTCATTTTGCCAATTTAATCTATGAACAACTCTTCTTACGTCATCTGGAGTTACTTTCTTTAAAAATAACATACTGTCGTAGAATCTATTCTCTTGACTAAAAGAATCTGTAGGATTTGGTGTTTCACTCAACCATCTTATATTTCCATATTCTGGAACACCAGTATAAGTAGGATTTGGGTGTCCTAAAAACGTATAATAATTGTTATTTCCAGTTGTACCAATACCTACAAAACTGTCTATAAAAGTTTCTGCGTTTAAAATTCGATATTGGTCAGTGATTATTGCTGGCATTGATATCTATGATTTTTGATTATTTATACCTGTTGTTAATATTTTGTTTTTAGACCAAATGTTCTTATCACTTGGGCAGAGGTGTTTATACCTGAAATACCATTTTGATTATGGAAAGTGAATGATTTCGACTTATTATTTCTGGAAACATTAACAAATCCCCAACTGTAATTACCTAGAGTATGGTAAGATGGAGAACTTGATGTAATTATTCCAGAAATTGATAAAACATTGGAAAATACTCTAACTGTAGATGAACCTATTGATACTATATCTTCAGCAAAATAAACATTATCTAAGAAATTAGTTCCTACACCGATTATTTCTGGCCCAGATGTGGTGGTTCTAATTCCAGTAACTCCACTAGAATCACTTCCAAAGAATGTATTTTCTATTACAAAATAATCGCCAGTAGAAATACCGCTTATTTCTCTCTCATCATTTTGTATGGCATTCGTATTTTGTGGGTAAATATTAGAACTTGTTCTGATATCAAAAAATATTGCTGGCCCAGATGTGTTTATTCCACTTGTTATGGTGCCAATTCCAATAATATCACCATAGTCACCTTCATAAGTCACACCTTCTATTCGTTCAACTGAAGGTGTTGATCCTAATGATACAATTGTAATATCATTTTGATTTGACTCTAATCCGTCGATCTCATGGAATGACCAACTATCTTTTACATAAATTTTAGTATCTAAAGGAGAAACAGATTTTATAATTCCAGATACTGGTGATATTTTAGGTTCCAGATAATTTCTTTCTTTAGAAATTTTTAAACCATCAATCACCATATCTTCAGTTTGTTTTCTCCATACTGTTGGTCTATCAAATTCAGCATCAGTTGATATACCAACATCATAGTAAGTTTGTGTCTCTAATGTTTTTGCTGCTATTAGTTCATACACTACTCTACTTTCTTGTCCAGATACATCACCAAATGCTTGTAATCTTAGTTTATCACCTGGTTTTATTGTTTCATCAATATTTACTGAGTTAAAATCTTCTGCAGATCCAGTGTAGAAATATACCTTACAGGTACTTCCCTTTCTAGGTGCCTCTCTAAATGTAAATCTAGTACCACTGGTAAATAAGTAGTCAACACCTGGTTTTTGTAAAATATCATTAACAAAAATTAAGAAATTATTTTGTAATATAATTCCAGACCCTTCTTTTGCAACAACACTATAATATTCTGTAGTTTCTAGTGATCTTGTTATTAGGAATGTTTTTCTAAACCCGTTAAACTGTGGAGCAAAACTATCAAGTTCAATTAATTGACCAAAACACCATCCAGCAAACTTATCTTGGAATTTATTTCTAACAGTTACCTTAAATGTTGTTGTTGCAGTTCCTGTTTGGAATGGTATAGATGTCAATTCTAAAACGTCTCCAATTTCGTAACCTATACCACGATTTGTCATATCAAACGATATTATACTACCACCAGTTCCTACTACAACGTCTATTTCAGCACCAGATCCTGTTTGTGTTGGTGATCCTCCGACATATGTTAATGGAAGATTTTTATAGGGACTTGGAGGTTCTACAGTAACAAAACTTAAACCTGTTGAAATTCCTGTAGGAGGATAACCACTACCTCCATTATTGATAACAACTGAGGTTACTACTCCTGCAGTAACGAAAGCTGAAATTGCTGCTCCCACTCCACTAGTAGAGTCTATTGAAACTAATGGATCATTTAAGTATCCTGCACCACCAGTTATAATTCCAACAGATTGAACAGTTCCTAATCCTGAAACAACAGCACTAAGTAAAGCTGTTCTTGGAGATTGATATCCACTTCCAATTCCGACATCAAATTCATTTATAATACCACCTCTAGGTAAATCTTTATTACCACTTGTTCCTGTAAAATCAACAGTTTGACCAGTTCCGACTAATTGGTAATCTGAAGAAGATAATGTTCCTGCACTTTCTTGACTGTTTAAGAAAGGTTTTTGGAAAATATTATTGATCAAGAAAGCACCAAAAGATGATTGAATACCTATCACTTGTTGCCCATTTGTGCTTAAATTAAATTTATCGGTAGAACCGTCAAATCTATCAGATATGTCATCAATAATTGCATTAGTTGAATAATCTAACCTATAATATGCTCTTCCAGAAAATGATGAAAATGTAGTTATTCCAGATATTCCAGTTGGCCCGTATGGTGCTTCGGTAAAGTAAATTACTCCCTCTTTAATTCTATAATCACCTTTTAATACTGTTATTCCTGCACCAACTGTATGTGCAGTGGCAACAGTTCCCATTTGACCTCTCTCAACACTTAAAGAATTAGTTGATCCTACTCCAACAAGATTAACTTTTAATATTTCATCCTCTATCCTTAAAAGTGATTTTCCAGAAATATCTGAAATATCATTTAAGAAAATAGATGTACTACCTACCCCAACAGTAGTTGCAAGACCAACAGAAATTGCTGTTGTTATTCCAACTGGACTTTGAATAACATTATCAATACTAATCAATGCTCTAATAGAAGAATTTACTGGTGAAGCAGAAAATGAGTGTGTATGTCCAATTCCTGTTCCTCTTGTAAATGAAACTCCAATCCCAGAATTTGCAAAACTAGCAGCAACTGCAACTTTAATTGTATTATTATCCTCTCTTATTGCAAAAACAGTGGATGGTAATAAATTAGTTAAACCTATACCTGTAACGCTAGTAGTTGCTATTCCTATAGGTTGATTATTAAAAGGTTTATAAGTTAATTCTTCGCCAGTATTAAATTGATGATTAGGTATTTGAATATTATGAGATGTAGTAGTATTGACACCAGTGGCAGGATCAAATGTTTTATGGAATAGAGATTCACCATTAATTGTTAAATTAAAACTAGATATTCCAATCACTCCTCCACCAATGGTGGTTACTATACCAGTGAATTGAGGACTAATATCATCAATTAATAAAACTTTATTTGTAACTGATTCATTATAGTCTGTTAAAATTTTAGAATTAAAGGTAACTAGTTTTGATAAATTGGGATCATCAGTGTTTTCAGAAACTAAATCATAACTGTATTCTTCGTGAACTGAAGCTTCATTTTCAATATTAACATTTAAACCAAGTGATGCATCTGACTTTAATGTTTGCTTACCTTCTGAATGTATTCCCAAATCAGAGAAATTTTTAAATCCAGAAATATGTGCAAGACTATCAACAGAATTCTTCCATGTTAAGTAAGGAATCTCACCTTTAATTGAATATGCAAATCTTTGATAGTAATCATTATCATGAAGTTTTTGAATATTTGAATTTAATATTCCAATATTAGTTTTCCAATTATTTTCTTTTTTTGCTGTGCTACTAACGTCTAAATCAAAATCAAATTTAAATTGATTAGTAACTTTTGATTTGCTATTACTGGATGATCCGAAAATATTATCATTTTTTTCAAAATTACCTGTTACATCAAAAACTTTTAATGTTTGTGCCTCTGGATCCCATCCCCTTTCGGCAACTATACCTGAAACATCTTTTCCTGTTACAGTAATTAATTCATTTTCAAAAAATGAAATTTTTTCAAATTCAGGTTTAAAAACTGCTAGATCATCTTTTTTTATAACTCTACCAAAGTTATTATCTTGCTGATAAATTCCTCCAGTGCTTCCTAAACCAACTAAAGAATATGAAACTGTTTCTACACCACCCTCAGTATTAATACCAGTCACTGTAAAGAATTTATAATCATAATCACTAGAATTATATCCGTCTGCATCATTAGTTATTTTAACATTTTCAACGAATATCTCATCTCCTACTTCAAATGGGAAACTACCACCTTGATTATAAAAACCACTGCCCTCTGAAGAGTAATCTGCATTAGGAGCCCTCAATGATAAAGTTACTGTTCCAAAATTATTTGTTTGTGCCTGAGTAACAACAACCCCATTTGAATTTATAGTTGGAATAACTCTTACGTCTTTTGTTAATCCGCTATCATTAGATAAAATATCAACATTTCTAACTGAACTTCCATTTATTGAAGTTCTAGTCACTATATTTGGATTTTCAACAACTATGACTTTTGGTGGAGTAGTATAATTTCTTCCTCCAGATGATATACCAATTGATTTTAAAGTAAATACATTTTTTAATTCTAAAATTACGTTACTATCTGCTTTTGGTTTTAAGGTTTTATCTGGAGAAAATTCACCACCTTGATCTAAAACTCTTGTGCTATTAACAGTTCCAATATCATTACTTTCTATTTTTAAAATTGCATTAGATCCTTGAGTTGATGCTATTGAGGTCAAAATTGGTAACTTTGTAGATTCGAATCCACGATTTAAGATATCTATTTTAAAAATTCCACCGATTTCTCCTGTGGATTTTGTAGAGTAAAATGCTGATGATAATCCAGATGATTGGTATAAATTAGTTTCTGCAATTCCTGTAGGATTAAACTCAATAGTCGTTGTTCCTATTCCTACAACCTTAAATGGATTATTAAATTCTGAATCTAAAATAACAATCTCAGAATTATTTGGAACATCATCATTTACAAAATTTGATAATGTTTTTGTAAAATTATCTTCTCTTCCTTGGATTCTATAATAAAATTTACTTGGTAAAGGACTTCCAACAGAAATAATTGTTTTAGTTTCACTATCACCATCACCATTAATACCAGATCTTGAAATTAAATTGTTAGTTAATTGTGATATGAAATTTTCATCAGTATAAAAATCTATATCAAAATCAGTTAAACTTGAATCTGAAGTTAAAAATTCTATTTTATTATTTTTATAAAATTTAAGTTTTGGATTTATTTTTGATATTTGATGAGTAGGTGCACCAGTTGTTCCAATTCCAATATAATTGTAAGGTGTCACTATTAAATCACTAGCATTTTCAGCTAATCTTATCGTATCTATAGAGTCTTTTATTACATAATAAACACCATTATCAACTAAAGGTGTAGCTGGACTTGAAGAATTATAAACAACTACATCTCCAGTTTCAAAATCATGTTCATTAATTGTAATTTTAGATGAGATTGTTCCCACTCCAATATCAGTTGATTCAAATGAAACAGGATTAACAACTAATTTTCTAATTGTTTCATTAAATCTAAAATCAAAAGTTTGTATTCTATCTGATGTAATGTTTAATCTAAATTCATCACCAATTGAAAGACCATGCTGTTGTCCAGTTGTAGTTGAAGTTGAAACAACTACTTTACCATTTACTCTTCTTAATTTTCCTGTTACATTATCACTAAGAGTTTCTATTTTATTATTATCTCCAGCAGTAGTTAATATCTCTTTAAAGAATATATGACTAGTATTAAAACCAACCCTATCTTTTTGAGTGGATAAACCAATATATTCACTGCTTAATTTTACACAGAAAAATGTATCAAATGTTTCTAAATCAAAAGAATTAGATAAATCAATATTTGAAGATCCAATAATAGTAGATCCTAGAGAAACTAAACTAACTTCTTCACCATTTTCAAAATCATGATTTGGTAAATATATTGCTTTTGGTGGAATTGATTTAAAAATTGTTCCTATACCTGGATTAGTTCCCACCCTTCCAACAGCAACTTTAGTAACGGTAGTTCCAATTCCAACTGATTTTAATCCTTCAAAATATTTTACTTTTGGTAAATCAAAGTTTTTACTCACCAAAGTTTTTTCAATTGGGTATGTAAATTTAGTTTCTAATCTAGTTACTATAGATCCAGAGTTATGAGCACTAGGAAATGTAGAATTATGCCCTCTTATTACTCTATGACGATTATTTACATCATCATGATCAATAATTAAAAGTTGTTCAGATCCTATTTGTATTACATCATTTATTTTAAATTTTCTACTTAAAGTAGAATCAAAAAATGATACAAATGTAGTTATCCCAACATCTGATGTGTCTATATTTTCTGTAGTAGCTGATGTAAGGGTCTCTACACTAATTGTTCTTATACCTTCTATATCTTTATAAAGAGTTGATGAAATTCCTGTAATTTCAACAATATTACCAGAGGAAAGTCCGTGAGGAATAGTTGACAATCCAGTGATTTCATTATCAATTATTGAAAACTTTAAATTATCAACAATTGTATTTGTTGTTCCAACTGAAACTATAGATTTTCCTAAAATTTCACTAACTCTAGCTGTTATAGTCGGATCATTAAATTTTAATTGGTCACCAACTTTATAATTTGTTCCAGATTCTTCAATTTCTATATTTTTTATATTTGATGATTTAATTCCATCAACTTTAAGTAAAACATCTGAATTTATGGAATCAGATAAAAGAGGGTATCTTCTTGTTTTTTCATTTATTCCTAAATGGGTAACATTTCTTTTATAATCACCACTGTTTAATACAGTATCAGACTGTGTTTTAAATAAATCATAATTAAAATCATCTGTTTTATTTCTATGCAACAATGTAGTGTATGGAAAAACAGGTTTTAAAATAGTATTATCAATAGTAGTAAAATAAGCATAAGTTCCATTTGGAAAATCATTATTAACTACAAATTTGCCATTATATTCATCCAAATCACCTTTAGAATTATATACGTAATCATTAGTAAAATAACCAAAAGGATAATTTGATTGTGGAGGTCTTATGGTAAAATCTGTTATAACATCTAACTCATAACTAGATTGCATAAATGTAAGACCTATTCCAGTGCTTTTGACACTAATTGGCCCATAAATTGGGTTGCCATCGTATGCCCATCCAATTATTTTTGAATGTTCAGTTACAGAATTATCATCATTTAAATATTCTCTATATTTTTGTGGAGGATAAAATGAACAAACTTTATTTCCTGCATTTGGATAATTTGATTTTTCTTGAATCATTTCCAAATTATCACTGTTTAAAACAGCATCATGTCTTTGAACTGCGTTTATATTCCATTCAAATATGTCAGCCTTATATAAATCATCTTTTCCTGCAGGAACTACATTAATTATTGTATTAAATTTATCATATCCAGCACCTTGATTAATTATCTTAACACCTATTATTTTACCCTCAGATACTCCTGTTCCAACTATAGATCTCAATTTAGCAAATTCGCCAATTGTACCTCCAACTCCAACCACCTCTAATTCAGGTGGAGTTGTATAATTTTTACCTGGATTACTTACAATTACATTAGTTATTTTTCCATCTATTATTACTGGTGATAAAGATGCATCACTTCCAGTTAGTAAAGATATTACTGGTTGTTTTTCATAATTTATTATATTACTTACTCCATATCCAACACCACCATTTCTTATAAAAACGTTAGAAATACTACCCTTAACTAATACTTCAGCTGAAGCTTTATAATAATCTGGAGTAATATTTGTATTTCCAATTGAAACTGTGTTACTAATTTCTACTTTGATATCTGGATATTTAAATACATGAGTACCAACACCAACACTAGAAATATTTTCAAATATTTTTTTATCATAATTTAAACTTGTGATGGTAGATATTGTTCCAGCATCACTTAGTTTAAATTTATTTTCATCAAGAATAGTAACTTTGTAAAGTTTAGATGTTGATAATCCAGAAATTTCAGTTCCAGTGCATGTATATTCTACATTATCACCATTTTTAAAATTATGATTCTTTGCATAGATGTAATTATTAAAAGTGTTTATCCCTACAAAGGTTCTAAATACATCTTTTTTACTTGATGGTGGATATTCTTGAGATAGTATTGATACTCTTTTATTACTATAGGAAGAACCAGCATTTAGAATACTAATTCTGTCAATTTTTTTTCTTATCTTTTTAGAAGTGAAAATATGTGAGTTTGTTCCAAATTGTAAAAATTCTATTAAATTAGATTTATTTAAAGCATTATTTTTATTAATTGCAAGACTAAAAGAATTTTCATCTATTTTTGCTACAAAATATGATGTATTTGATGATAGTAAATCTGTAGTAAAACCAACATTTACACCAGTGTTAATACCTATTGGATTTCCAGTAGTAGAGTATGTTACCTCTTCACCATCAGAAAATCTATGCTCACCCAAAAATTTATTATTTGATATATCAATATCGTTTCCTATAAATGATTTCGAGTAAGTATATCCTCTCATTTTTGCTTCACAGACAGCACCAGACCCATTACCCCCAGTTATTGTAACTACTGGTGTCTCTGGATAATCAAATCCTGCAGTATTTAAAAATACTTCTTCAATTTTTCCAGAAAAATTAACAAAAGATATGCAACCACTACCAGTATCGTCTGTTATTGATATTGATGGTGGATTTGCAACATTGAATTGTGAACCAGAATTTGCGACATTTATGTGATTAATTTGTCCATAATAAACAGAATCATTAGAAATTGGAGAGTGTAATTCAATTCCATTTAATGTTACACCAATCGCACCTTTTATTTTTTTATTTTTAGTATTTAAGTTAAAGAGACTAGCTTCTTCAATTTTTGGAGTTCTGAATATTCTTTTAAAATTATTTTGATTTTTTAATTTACCACCATCATATAATTTTGCTGGTTTGATTATATGATTTAAAGTTTTGATTTCTCCTTCTTCACCAGTATATTTTACTATTTCAATTTTATTGTTATATAAATTAGGAAGACTTGCAGATAATCTAATATTATCAGTATCTACAACATTTACATAGTAATATCCAGTGCTCACTCCAGAGACACCATGTCGTGCAGTTGATCCAATACCTGTTGTATTTAAAGTAAGATGAACTCTTTCTCCATTTACAAAATTATGATCATTTATATTAATTGGGTCTAAAATTTGATCACCTGTTCCTAAACCAACAAAGGAAAAAGTTTGAGATCTATCAGTTACATTAGTGATATCACCTAAAGATTCTCCACTACCACTTGAAAAAGAAGGATATCCAGAAAAAGATACATAAGTATTTTTTTCGTTATCTAAAAAAGTATTTTGAATATTAGATAACAAAGATTCAATACCAAAATTATTAGATGCATAAGTTATAATTTTTTTAATTACAAACTCTTTTCCTTCAAGTCCTTGTATTTCTGATGGTGCTGTTATCGATAAATCATTAGCAATAGTATCAATTCTAAAATTAAAAACTGTGGAACTTCCTGTTTGTTTTGGTATAATTGTAATAATATCATTCTTCTTTAAAAAATGAGGTTCTTTAGTTACTAAAAATCCTTGACTAACTTGAGCATCAATATAGGATAGATTATTATAAAACCAAGTATTAAATTTCTTATCATCTAATTCAACTTTCTCACCAAGATGTTTAACTCTAATTGAATCGCCATCATCAAAATATTTTGTGGTATTTTTATTATCAGAAGCTTCTGATATTGATCCTACAAGTCGCATCTGACAAATTTTAGTTAAATCATTATCCTCATATCCATATAAAGAATTACCGTCAATTATTAAATCAGATTCTACTAATACAGTCGTAATTCCAACACATCCAAAAAATTGATTACTAGATTTTGAAGTATATGTTGCTTTTCGATAAATGTTATCAGCATCTTTATAGAAAAAATTACCATCTTCTCCAAATCCAATTGTAGAGTCTACTGTAATGACTTCAGTTGTAGATCCAGCCCCTACTACCTTTGTTTTTGATGGTACTGTAAAACTATTAGTTATGGTATCCTTTGAAAAAGATATTTTATAGTATTTTTTATTTTCTATAAACTTAAACTCAACATTTGATACTGAACCAGTAGCAGTGGGATTAATAAATGAATTTTCATATATTGTTAATCCAATTAATTTTGTTGGATCACCGACTAATGTTTCAACTATAATATCATCTGTTACATCCCAGTCAGCTTCAGATGGCATTATAGTATAATCAAAAGGTTTTATCACATCAACCTGTTTTCCAAATAAAATTTGAAAAAGTATTTTTAATGATGTATCAGTTCCTTTTGAACCATAAAAATCTCTAGCTCTCGATAAAATATTTTCTACATTTAAACCATTTGTAAATTGTTTTTCTTCTAGTCCAACTAAAAACTGACGTTTAAATTTTTTATAAAATTCTGATATAAAAATAAAACCTAAATTGATAATTACTGTATTTGCATCATGTGAATTTGCTTCTGTTTCACTAAATGTTAAAAATTCAGGATTACCTACTGATTTAATATTCGATATACCACTAAAACCACGAACACATCCCAAAAATGATGTAGATGTTTTACTAGTATATGTAATTATTTCATCATTAATTTTTAAAAGTCCATATTTGTCTGGAAACCCTTCAGTTGTGCTTACATCAATAACATCATCAAATGCAAAAATATCATTTGTTAAAGTAATTGGAGATATGGGTTTAGTTGAATTTGGTAAAGTTACCGTTTGGTTTTCAACTAAAGAAATATTTGATAAAGTTGATATTTCTTTAAAAGATGGTAAATTTTCAGATAGGTATGTAGATCCATACTCACGTTCCTCAGATTCATAGTATTGAGTTAGAAATTCTTTAAATAAAGGATTATCTGCTTGTATAAAATCTGGTATTAGGGTACCAAGAATATTTGCAATTTTAACTTTTTTATCAGACATTTCTTATCTTGTATATTTTTTGTTGCTGATGAAACTAGATGGTGCAACATACTTAGTTGCTGATCTATTGGAACCTGAAACTATCACATCCTCTAGTAAATTTAACTTACTGTTTCCCTTAGTATCTAGCACTATGTAAAGATTCTCTTTTGCGACAATATCATTAGATTCTGGAGTAACTTCAATTTCAATTCGATTATTTAGGTTTGATGATGTAAATGTTACTGGAAATAAATTTATTTCACCCTTTAAGTAATCAATTGTTCCAGCGTTTTGATTAACATAGTTAATAATTCCATTTTCAATGTTAAAAAATTTGACTGTTCCTGTTGCCTGATCAGAATTTGGAAAATCAGTCAAATATAAATCACCATCAACTCCACTTATTTTAAATGCAGATGAACGAACGTTAAATCCTTCTAAATCGGCATGAAATTGATTTCCATAACAAACTTCGTATGTGGCAAGTTGATTAAACAGAGGAACTAAGTTTCTTCTCATAACAATAGTTGTGATATTTGAAGTTATTCCAGTATCAACTCCATCAATAACAGATAATAATTTACTATACTTTAATCTTCCACCAAAAGAGTTAATATCTGCAGACTTACCGTATGTTTCAATTGCTGAAGCAATTCTGGACTGTAAATTTAGTTTATCTGAGATAAAACCAGTATCATATGAGACCGTTGTGTTGTATTCAACGTACAAATACATTAAATCTAGAAATTCTTGTTTAATTCCTGCAACTGTGTATTTTTTTAAATCATTCTTAATTGAATCCTTAGTTACAGCAGATAAAAATTCTCCATTTTTTGGTTTAACGGTAATATAAACCTTACCAAACTCAGGTGGATCAAGTTCCTCACCACCATACGCAGTTACTGACTCAACATTTGGATACAAAAACGGAATTAAACTCGTATAATCATTGGGTGTAACTGCTCTATACTGCGATGCATAGACTCTTGGAGCAAGA
>TARA_R100000231_G_scaffold110314_2_pt1 | contig 13137 bp, 14 predicted proteins | sample TARA_R100000231 | Tara Oceans TARA_R100000231 (sample SAMEA2620565) | marine metagenome | biome: marine biome (ENVO:00000447); feature: surface water layer (ENVO:00002042); material: "saline water (ENVO:00002010), including plankton (ENVO:xxxxxxxx)" | depth 5 m | reverse complement strand
CTACCCCAGTATCTTTATCCTTATAAAATATGTAATCACTTTTATTTAATTCATAAGTCAGTTGTGTGGCTATAAACCCACTTTGAGTTCTAATCTTTCGTGTTTTCAACAGTTTCATCTTCCAATATGCAACTATTTCATTAGCGATTTTTCATTTCAATTTTGTGTAAAAATCAGAAAATTGAACTAATCAAAAGATATGGTAAAATCCCCTTTTACCTTTTTTATTGTAGTAATGCAATCTTTTCCCAGTTTCTCTTTACACCGTGTTGATTTACCATTACCCAGATTATATTTCCGTTTCATATAATATCTTTTCATATATTCTCTCCTCTTCTCTTTTTTCTGTCGTTCGGTTTGAGTTTTATTATCTTCCATCTATATATATGAGTGAGATAAAAATAAACCGAAAATGCCTATTATGTAAGAAAAAAATTAAAAAGTTTGCAAAATGGAACGATGATGTAGTTAGACCAATACATAGGTCGTGTTGGCTTAATTTTAGAGATTTTGGTGATAGACACTATGATTTTCTATTCTGTGGAGATAGAAAAAATCAAAAGAAGACAATAGTTGTTGAACCAAAAAAAGATCCAGAAAAATAATCATGGAGAGAAAAATGTTGATATAATATATAAAAATGAGTTACAAAATAAAACAATATTCAAAAAATCAAGCAAAAAAATTAGGAGTGATAATTCGTCCCTCCACACGGAAGGGAAAAAAAATTGATGTTTTTAAAAAAGTGAAAGATAAAAAAACTGGAAAAATGGTGGAAAAAAAAGTTGCATCAATTGGAGCCATCGGATATGGTGATTTTCCTACATTTACACAAGAAAAAGGTAAAGATTTTGCTAATAAAAAACGAAAAGCATATAAGGCCAGACATGAAAAGGATAGACATATCAAGGGGACGGCTGGGTATTATGCTGATAAAATATTATGGTAAATAAAAATAATTTTATACCTATTTATTATAAATGAATAGTTATAATAGTGCATTAACAGCCTACGCTCAATCAGCCGGAGAAATCAATAGTAATTTGGCTGGATACAGAAGTGATGTTGATAGGGTCAGAGGTTTAAACAAGCAGTTAGCAGAAGCAGCCGAAACAAAGATAGATTTAGATGCATTAAAAGGTATCGGTGAAGAAGCGGCCGTAAGAGCATTCAAAACATACGGTGGTAAAGCATTAGCGTATGTGGATAATAAACTTTTGGGAGGAAGAATACAATCTGATACAGAAGGATTGCAGAGAAAATTAGAAGGTAAAGCAAGGTCATTATATCAATCCGCAAGGGAGAGAATGTCTGGTGGTGGAACAGAAAGTGGTGAAGGAGAAGATGGTGTTGAACTACAAGATATTGAAGGGTCTGGTGATATTGATACTGGTTCAATTAGAGTTGGTAGAATGCAAGGTATTAGTGAAGATACAACTGGTGGTGTAGATGTTGAAGGTAATTTAGGAGATGAAGCATTAGTTGGAGAACCAGAAGAAACCGTTGGTTCATTTGAAGATTTTATGTCCCAGTTTGATACACCCATGACTGATACTGGTGATATTGATTTTGAGAGAAGCACTAACCAGTTGCAGATGGGATTGGAAGACAGAAGTAGTCGTCAGATGCGTGAAGAAGGAAATAGAGAGGCTGGTGAAAGAGAAGATATGGGTTCAGAAGATCAAGATGTTGGTAGAGAACCTTCCACAGAAGGTGGTGAGGAGGGTGGCGCCGACGAACCATTAGAAGGAACTATGGAAGATGGAGTAGAGGATTTAGGAGATACTGCTACTGGTGCATTGGAAGATGCAACATCTGGTATATCTGATGGTCTATCAGCATTAAGTGGTGCAGCCGAAGAAGGTGTATCATCTGCTGTTGCTGGTGGTTTGGAAGCGGCTGGGGCTGGTTTAGACGCAACTGGTGTTGGCGCCGTGATTGGTGTGCCCTTACAGATTGCTGGTGCAGTATTGGAAGGAGGTGCATTAGTTGAGGCCGCTAAATCAGTATGGGATTGGTTTGACGATGATATATTAGGTAATAAACCAAAACTACCTACTGTTGCTATTCCTAAACCTCAACCCACATTAGCACAGAGAGGACTACTTATTACACCTAATATGGATACATTAGATATGCAACCATCGTATGGTGGATTTTGAAATACTTATTAGAATATATACAAAATTGATTTAAAAAAATAGATTGTTATTATAATAATTATGATGAATATGATGAGATTGGAAGTAGGTTCTGATGAATGGAAACAGTTTATGATGAATAGATTGGGTGTTCCAGATAGATTTTGTGATTATTTAGCAACTGGATTTCATTTCCAGTTTGAAGATGCAGAAAAAAGACAAGATATTGATTGGTTTAAACATTTTAGCAAAAAACATCAAGATTTTATGGATTTCCACGCTAACTGGACTTATCCAACTTTTGAATGGAATTGTTATAGAACATGGAGAGGAAAAGATGATCCGTGCATAGAAAAGGCAAAAATAATGAATAATTAGATTGAGATTATTTAGGAGATTTATGTATAAAAATTATAAAAACAATATTTCAATTACTTATATAAAACATTTATTATAATAACTACTTAAATAATTGTTATTATAATATTATAAGAAAATGGAAAATGTGGGGGAAAATGAAAATAATAATCTCTACTCATTATATATGAATTATAATATAATCCGTCCTATCAGAATTAGACCAGACGGTTCTGTTTCAGCATTATCTCAACAACGAATTAGACGAGAGTTTAATATAAATATCAGAGGTAGATTATCTCAACAAGAACGAAGAAGGAGGGTCATGACCTCTGCAAGACAGTTAAGAAATCCAGAAGGCCCACGATTTAGGAATGAAAGATATGCATATAGATTTTTAGCAACCCTCTATAATGAAAGTGCAGAAATAAATAATGAATTAGCACGAGAGAACAGACGACTATATGAAGAAATGGTTGAACGAGTAAGAGATTTTACTGTTAATAATAGAGATGAAAGCATTCCAATCACAAGACAGATGATAAATGAATTAGGAATGGTAGTAATATTGAGAGCAATAGCACAAAATATCGGACAACAGAGAGTTACATTGGAAGTTAGTTATGCTGATGCACCAGAATTATTTTTTACTTTTGATCCAGCAAAAATAACGCAATTAGCATTTGATTTGGAAGCAAGTCAAGTAAATGAAGAAAGCACATTAGTAGGTAGTGATAAAGAATGGTTGAATGAGTTAGATATTATTCAAGATATTACTATTAAACGAGTAAGAGATACTAATGCTAATCAAAATGCTAATGGTTCATTTTTTAAATGGTTGAATAAAACTCCTTTTGATTTTAGAAAGTATGGTATTTATGATAAATGTGAAAATGAAAATTATATAGATAACTGTTTAATTCATGCATTAAAACAAGTAGATGGTATTGAAAATAAAAAGATAGATGCGTGTAAGGGTATGATGTTTAATCGTGCAATACCTATTTGTAAATTAAATAAAATAGCAGATACAATTGGAATGAATATCAGATTAATGAAGAAGGATAATTGTAAAAAATCTAATATTTATGGGTCACATAAATATGCTAATGAGATAAAATTAGGATTAGTTGATAGTCATTATTTTATTATTGATAAAACTAATTTTACATCTTATGCACTAAAAAATTATAAAGAATTACAAGCAAAATATGAAACTATTGATGATTATAGAACTATTTATAAAATGAAAAATAAGAAAGGTAAATTATATCCAGAAAGAGATGAAAAAAGATGTATTAATTCTTATCAAGCAATCAATATGTTATATGATGGTAGAAAAGAATATCTATCACCAATTGCTTATGATGATGAAATATTTGGAACTATTTATTTTGATAAAGCAATAGATTACATTAATGAAAATGCAAGTGGATTAGATTATGATGAAGAATATTGTTTGAAACTAAATGATTATGATGAAGATAAAGAAGTAAAGAAAAAATCAAAATCAGATAAGTTTAAAAATATTTATTTTGATTTTGAAACATCAAAAGTAAAAACAAAAGATCCATATATTCATGAAAAAATAAATAATCTAAAAGCAGAGTTTCATAAAAAGAAAAAATCAAAATACTATATTGAAAAATTACTTTCACTAAAAGGTAGATTATGGAGAACTATTCACAGACCTTATTTATGCTGTGCGAGATGGTATGATGCAAAAAGAAAACAACACGCAAAAGCATACGCAATTGGTGATGATTGTGGAAAAAAAATATTACAGATGGTTTGTGAAAATGGTGGTAATGATAAAAATAAAAAATATAGAATGATAGCACACAATTGTGGTTTTGATTTTAGATTTATGATGAATTATTTATTTGCAGTAGAACAAAAAACAAAAGGTAATGGTCTAATGAATGCAAAAGGTAAGTTTTGTGTCTGGAAAGGTGATACATCAACAACATTTGATTTTGAGTTCAAAGATAGTTATAAATTAATTACCATGCCTCTTCGTAAGTTTGGTTCGTGTTTTAAATTAGAACAAGAGAAAGAAGTATTTCCTTATTGTTTATACAATAATTATAAAAATCTGGTAGAAGGTTATGTTCCAGTTGAAAAAGCAAAAAAGGAACTGGGAGAGAAATATTCATTATTTTTGGATAATGTTAGAAGATTAAAAATGGTAAAACATAATGATGCTGGTGTAGAAATGTTTCACATGATGGACTATGCAAAATATTATTGTGAAAAAGATTGTGAAGTATTGATGAATGGATATAATACATTTAGAAAATGGTGTTTAGAAGATGAAATTATTCAGATTGATGTTAATTGTGTTTGGACTATTGCATCATTAGCGAATAAGGTCTTAATGAAACACGGTTGTTTTGAAGATGTATATCAAGTTGGTGGTAGAGTTAGACATTTTTTGCAAAAATGTGTTGTTGGTGGTAGATGTTGCACCAGAGATAATAAGAAATGGAAAGTAGAAGACAAGATTGCTGATTTGGACGCAGTTTCACTTTATCCATCTGCATTTTACAGAATGAAAGGATTTTTGAAAGGAAAACCAAAAGTTATTCCAGATGCTAATTGTAATGATGATTTTATCAATAAACAAGATGGATATTTTATTAAAGTAAAAATTACAAAAGTTGGTAAAAAATATCACATACCGTGTATGTCCTATGTTGATAGTAAAACTGGTATCAGAAACTGGACTAATGAAATGGTTGGAAAAATATGTTATATAGATAAAACTACATTGGAAGATTGGAAACGATTTCAAGAGATTGAATATGATATTCTATGTGGTTACTATTACAATAATGGTAGAAACTCAACAATCAATCATGTAATAAAAGAATTATTTGATATTAGATTGAAAAAGAAAAAAGAAAAAAATCCCATTCAAGTTGTTTATAAATTAATTATGAATAGTGCTTATGGTAAAACTATATTGAAACCTATTGCAACTGATGAAAAGGTTATATATGGTGAAAGTGAAATGAAAAAATATTTAGATAGACATTATAATTCAATCATAGAATATTATAGAATATTTGATTACAGAACAAAAAATAATAATAAAATAAAACCAAAATATATTTTCAAAATCCAAAAAGACATCATGGAACATTTCAATAATGCACCAGTTGGTATTGAATGTTTATCTATGAGTAAAAGAATTATGTTTGAACCTATGTGTTTAGCAGAGGATATGGGTATTAATATTTACATTACAGATACTGATAGTATGCATATTGAATATGATAAAGTTCCAGATCTGGTAAAAGAGTTTAAGAAAAAATATGGTAGAGATTTGGAAGGAAAGAAGTTAGGACAATTGCATATTGATTTTGATTTAGATGGTTGTAGTGGAGAAATCAGTAGTAAGAAATCTATTTATTTAGGAAAGAAATGTTATATTGATATTATTGAAGGTGAAAATGATAAAGGTGAGATGGTAGAAGGTCATCATATCAGAATGAAAGGTGTTCCTAATTCTACATTGTATTATACTGCTAATCAATATACAAAAAATGGTGAAGATAATGATAAATTATGGAATATGTATGAAAGATTATTTAATGGTGAAAGGATTGGATTTGATTTATTAGAAGGTGGTAATAGAGTTAATTTTAAGTTCAACGGTGACTTTACTATTGGTTATATGAAAGAGTTTGAAAGAATATTAAGTTTTAATGCAGAAAAAGGACAATTAATAAAATGTGTAGAATAAGATATAAAATAATCTATTTATAATATATATATGGAAATAACAACGAACGGAGATGCAATTAAAGCATTAATTCAGTTAGAGGAAACCCTATATGAAAAGTTTAGAGAAGTTCAACAAAAGAAGAATGATATGATTATTGAGATGCTATCAAAAGGTGAATGCAGATGCACGAATTGTAAATCAAAAATAACAAAAGTAAAAAATAGTTTTTTTATTAAACACGAATGTAATGTATGTCATGTATCAACAGAATTAGAGAAAAAAAATAGAAAAGATATTTATCAACTTATAGATGGTAAATGGACTAAAACAAAATATTCCCAAAATGGTTGGTGGTGGAATAAACATTTATCTAACTAATTTAATATATGGAAAGTCAAAATCCACATATTAAATGGACTAAAAATCTGGAAGCATATCTGAAAGAGGTTGGAGAACATAGTTTATGCTTATCTATGTTGCATAAATCATGTGAAGCAAAATATTCACATAAAGCATTAATGATTGATTTACCAGTAATTATTCTCTCCACAATCTGTGGAAGTTTAACATTATCTGCAAAAAATCTTTTTGGAAATGAATATGAAGATGATGCATTAAAAATAGTTGGTGGTTTATCATTAATTACATCAACATTAGGAACAATACAAGCATATTTTTCATTTAGCAGAAGAGCAGAAAATCACAGAAATAGTTATTTAGAATATGCAAAACTATATAGATTTATTAAGGTTGAATTAGGGTTACCACGAGAAAGTAGAATAAGACCAAAAGATCTTTTGAAATTAGTAAATGATAATTTTGAACGATTGAATGAATTATCACCATTAGTTGATAAAAAATCAATCAAAACATTCAAGGGTAAATATAAAAAATCAACTATTGAAAGACCACCAATTGTAAATGGATTAGAAGAAATAGGTATATATACCAATAGTGAGTTTGAAGATGAACCAGTTAATTTAGTTATCGGAAATCAAAATACCATTGAGGAAAATGATACGGTTCTGGAAGAGAAACAAGATGAGGATTTGATTGTATAGGTTCTTCCATTTCCATTTGAAATATTAACCAATCTTCTTCTAATTCATCTTCTGTTTCACTTTCATGGAGAGAAATTGTTGGTTCTTCTATAACATTTAACATATAATCTCTAATAGGAAATAAACCATTTTTGAATGCACTAAAATGCGATGGTGATTGTTTATATCCTAACACTTTTAATTTTAATTCTAATGGTAATTTTTGAAGTATTTCAGTCATCATATATAGTATATATATTTTTCTCTCCATATAATAAAAATAAAATGCCTTTTAAGATTGAAAAAAAGAAAGATAAATGGAAATTATACAACATTCATAAGAAGGTTTATGTAAATAAAACATTCAATAGTAAAGAAACTGCAATATCTGCTGGTAAAGCATATATGCGATACAGAGGAGAAAAACCATATTTATCTGGAAATAAATTATTACATAGAAAAAAATAATTATATTTAGATATATTATAAAAATGCCTATGGGAAAAGGAACTTACGGTAAAAAGAGGGGCCGCCCTCCTATGAAAAAGCAATCTGCAAAGGATAAAATGGACGAACGCAAAGGAATGAAAGGAATGAAAAAAGGAATGAAATCTAAATCCAGAAAGGGTGATAAGGATTTCACCACTAAAAAAGGTGATAAAGATTTTCATGAAAAAGGAAAAGATGTGAAGAAGAAAAGGTCACCTTATCAAGCATTCGTTGCAAAACATCGTCGTGCTGGTAAAAGTATGAAAGAGATTGGTGCTATGTGGAGAAAAACCAAAAAATAAATATTTATAATATATATAATGAAACGAACTGGTGTCTGTTTTAAGAAAATTAAAGGACAAAATAAAAATGATAAGCATGATGATTATGCAACACCACAGTATGCGTGGGACGAAATCATTAATTTTATTCCTAAAAATAAAACGATTTATGAACCGTTCTATTTAGATGGAGGATCTGGTAAATACTTAAAATCAAAAGGATTAAATGTAATTCACGAAAATATTGACTTTTTTGAGAATGCAAAAAAATTAGAATATGATTTTATTTTATCTAATCCACCGTATGCTAATTGTAAAAAATTATTTAGTTTTTTGAAAGAGGTTGATAAACCATTTATGTTATTATTACCAACAGTAAAATTACATACGAATTATGTTTCTGATTTTTTTGATGGGAGAGAAACCCAGATAATTATTCCACGAAAAAGAGTTCATTTTGTAAAATATGTAGATGGTGTTGCAGTTAAAGATTGGAAACCATTAACATCTTTTGACTGTGTATGGATATGTTATAAAATGGGTTTTGATAAAGATATTCAATATGGTAAATAACATTTTTCTCTCCATGTAATTTATAATGTCCGTTCCAAAAGATAAAAAATTATACGAGAGTGTTAAAAAATCAATATACAAGAAGATACCAAAACATTCTGCATATCGTTCTGGATTGTTAGTAAAAACTTATAAGGATAGATATGAGAAGAAATATGGTAACAGAGATGCATACATTGGTAAAAAGAAAAAGAAGAAAGGTTTAGACCGCTGGTTCAAAGAGGACTGGAAAAATCAGAGAGGAGGTAAAGGATATAAGAAAAAAGGTGATATATATCGTCCTACTAAACGAGTAACAAAAGATACACCAGTAACTATGAAAGAGTTATCTAAAAAAGAAAAAGAAAAAGCGATGAGAGAGAAAAAAAGAACTGGTAGAGTAAAAAAGTTCAAAAGTGATAAAAAATAATTTTTTTGAATGTTTATGAAAAATTATTTTATTTAGGATATGTATAATGGATTTTGTTGCAAGTCAGTATAACAAAACTATCCCCAGTAAATCTACCTTTTCTCCATCAGATCATCAGTTGGAGTATAAGGACGGCGAGACAATCCGCTTTGAAATACCAGCCTTTAACGCCTTTATTGACCCCAGACAGACATACCTTACTTTTAAGGTTCGTGTAGATAATGCACCAGCAGTTGTTACATTTAGTAAAAAATGTGGAATACACAGCCTTATCAGCCAAGTTCGTGTCTATGATATGAACTCCAATTTACAACTGGAAACCATTCAGAACTATGCCGAGTTAGCAGAGAAACTGCACTTTTATTCTGAAAATAGAACTGTAAGAAATAAAAGAGGTCTTACTGAACTTTTAGAACCTTCCAGTCGTGATTTTGATGGTGTTCTTTATGATGATTTCCCATCACGAAATGGAGATAAATCTATGCTTTTCAACAGTTACACTACTGGTCGTCAAGCATCTTATGATTATTCAGTTGCTACTACTGATAATCCTAATACATGTGAGGTTGCAGTTCAGTTGTATTCTGGTATATTGGGTGCATTATCACAGAAGATGATGCCGGCCGGACTACTAACCAAGGGGCTTCGTGTTGAGATAGATCTAAACTCGGCCAAGAAATCATTAGAACTATGGTCTGGTGCTGGTATCTGTAATAATGATGGTTCAGTTGCATCTGATGTTATTGAAAGTTGTCGTTTCGGTATTCAATCTGCTCTTCCTAATGCGGCCAATCCAGTTACATCTATTGACCTTTATATGGAAAAGAACCCCGGCTTCAATCAGATAGTTGCTGCCGCGGCTGGTGCTGGCCAAAGACCTACGCAGGCCGCTATTGGTAGAGAAGTTCTTCCAGTTCGTAATCAAGCATGTGGTGCATTAAATCTTTTGGTTGGAAAGACAGTTCGTGGTTTTACCAATGCAAATCCCCCAGTCCTTAAAGATATTGGACGCATTACATCTGTGGAAGTAAATGCTGGTGAAAATGGTGGTGGTATTGCAAGAGTTAGATTAAATCTGGCCGCAGCCGCTGGTGCAAATGGTAATGAGTTTATTGGAGGTGCTGGTCGTGATGCGGCTGGTGCGGCACAAGATGCTGATAATAATTCGTGTTTCATTAGTAAAGATACTATGTTTAACACCACTCCACAAGTTGTTCTTACTGATTGTAAGTTCGTTCTTAAAACAGCACAACCACCAGCCGGTTATGTAGATCAGTTAGCAAAATCTACGATGACGGAGGAAGGTGCAGTTCATGACTATCTTACTTACAGTTGCTATCGTAACAATACCACCGCAGCCGAACAAACCGTTCAGTTGAATATGCCGGTAATTAATCAGATGGCGACTTCTGTCCTCACTCTATGCACCGAAAATGGATTATCAGAAGAGGTATATCATGATAATTTAGGAACAATTGTTGATAATGCAGATAACTATAATTATTTAGTTAATAATAAATTACAACCAACAAGAAAGGTTGAATTAGGAAAACTTTCCAATGCAGTTCCTCTAACAGAACAAGTTGCCCTATGGGAAACTGAAAAAGCATTAGGAAGTGCAAGATGTATGGTTAGAAATCTGGAAGCACAAGAAGGTAATTTCCTAATTGGTCGTGCATTAGCAAAATATGGAGGTGTTTATAATTTACAAGCAGATGGTAATTTAGGACTTCGTGTTGAATATTCTACCTCTAATCCTCCCCAGAAAAATAAATTATGGATTAATCAGATTGCATCAATCCGAAGATTAGTTGTAAATAGAGATGGTGCATCAGTTATTTATTAATTTTACCATAGTTGAAATAATAATTTTATTTTAAAAAAAATCTTATTATTATTTATAAATGATGAATACACGCAGACAAGTAGTTCAAGTAAATCCAACGAATACCAGTAGTCAAGGGATATTCGGCGACAGAACTGGACTTACGCAGATTGTTTTTGAAGTGCCGGCAGACCCAAAAATCATGAATGGAAAATCCCTCCGTGTTAGTGGAACATTTACTGTTAAAAATGGAGATACATCTTTACCTTCTAATGCAACTAATTGGTGTGGTAATAGTGCAAATCCAGCATTAGCACCAGTTGGTGATATTTATATAGATGGAAGAACTGGTGTTTCTTCTGCTTTTGAAACTATTTCTATTCAGTCGCTGGGAACTGGTGGAACATATTCAACAATAAAATCATATAATCGTCTATGTTCTTCTCTTATGCCTCTTAATGAAAGTATTAACAGTTATCTGAATGGTGGTGTTGATAGTATTTATGGTGCATTAGCAAAAGATGTATCACAAGCAAAAAAATGTGATAAACCTTTTGAGTTCGCAGTTCCTATTTTGGACGGACTAATTCAAGGGGTGCCCATAGATTTAAGTTTAGTCCAAGGCCTCCGCATAGTAATTACTCTGGCTCCATCTAATTATGTTATTAATAACAATAGATTTAGAGTAAGTAATTCAAATGCTGGTAGAACCGATGGTGGTGCATTTTATGAAATGAGTGATTTAGTTCTTTCTTTTGAATGTGAAACTGGTGACGAACAGTTCCAACAGTCACTCATGGCAAATAAGAATGGTGTTCTTACTTATAATACATTTACTTCCTTCTATAATGTGATTAATGGAACAGACCATAATCTTTCACTTAATATTAATACTGGAAGAACTCTATCAGTCATTAGTAATCTTATTCCATCTTCTTTTGTTAATAATTATGATTATGATAGTCAGAGAACATTCCAACCTCTGCAAGAAAAAGGAGGTCAGTTGGAGAGAAATATTCAAGTTGAAGATATTGTATTTACAAAAGGTGGTCTTCGTATTCCATTAGATTTTGAGGTTCAATCAGAAGAAACACAAGCAGAAGGTGTTGCTGATAGTTTAAAAAATAAGATAGAACTTAATGCAATTAGATATGGTTGGAGATTAGCAAATGCTGTAAAATCTCTCAAAACTGAACTTTCAAATGATGTTGGTGCTGGTCTAACAACTGTTGGTGGTGATGGCCAAGCAAGATATTCACGACTTCGTTACAGTATTAATGAGGAAGACCAGATACAGAATTATAATATTGGTGTTAGTATGGATCATATTTCAGAAAATGGTCTTAACTTTAAGGGAACACCTTTTGGAATGAGAATGCGATTGAAGGCCCCAACTGGTGCAAATGTTGAACCTCATTCACTATATCTTTTCATTAAACATAAAAACTCAATCATGATACAGAATGGTGCTATTTCAGTAATGAACTAATTTAGGAAATCTCTCCCAATATAATATTAAAAAAAAGTGTTGAATTAAAATATTTTAATATTATATATTATAAAATGAGTAGAGGACAACCACTCCCCCCAGTTCTTCGTGCAACTACTATGGAAAGACCAGTAAATCAAGATGTGAATACAGATCTTCTTTTTCCAGTTAATTTTTCCCAGCAAAGTTGCAAGTTCGTTTTTGATAAGAAAGGCGTATTAGATAGTAACAGCCAACTTAATTTAGCACAGATTGTTGTGAATAGCGCCCACGCAGATGATACTAATTCAACTCTTCCAACATCTACTGGTGCATTAGCGATGATACGCAGAGCATATTTAGAGATAGGAGGTCGTCGTGTTTCTGATTTAGTTCAAGTAGGACAGTATTCAACATGGAAACGACTACATTTTTCAAATGAATACAAAAAAGGTATAGTTCAACCAAAACAAGGTGGTAATGATGTTTTTGTTGGTTCTGCGGCCAGAGTTATTCGTGCTACTAATGATATAGTAACACAGAGAACCAGAGGTTTCGGAATGCCTACTGGAACATTGGGCCGTGAAAGTTCAGAGTTCGCAGTAAATGATTTTGATAGTTCTGCAACTTATGGAACACAACAAGCAGACCAGAGTGATGTTGCTGACCCACCAAAACGACGCATTACAAGAGATCCTAATACAACTCCTTCTTTTGCTATTGGTCTGGGACAACTTATTCCTTTCCTTTCTGGTGGAGTTCAGATACCACTCTTCGCCATTCGTGAGGAAGTCAGTTTAGTTATTGAATGGGCTGACCCCACA
>TARA_R100000231_G_scaffold56341_1_pt1 | contig 13179 bp, 17 predicted proteins | sample TARA_R100000231 | Tara Oceans TARA_R100000231 (sample SAMEA2620565) | marine metagenome | biome: marine biome (ENVO:00000447); feature: surface water layer (ENVO:00002042); material: "saline water (ENVO:00002010), including plankton (ENVO:xxxxxxxx)" | depth 5 m | reverse complement strand
CATAATAATAGTGGCACAGAGTTTGATGACGATACTGCTCTTGCTATTGCTAACAGATTAAGTAGTTTAATTAAAGATGGCTATGTATCTGAACTTGAAGAGTCTATCAAAGCTAATGCAAAAATTGCAAGCAAGCACAATAAGAAGATAGAACAAAAATTGCAAGACCTCAAAAAAGAGGTTGAGAAGATACGACCTGGAGAGAACCTTGCCCCTGGACAATATCCATTTCCTTATAATAACCATTGGCAAGAGATATATGCACAAAAAAGTTGGGACGATTCCTATCCATTTGCTAAAGCAAATGTTGAGGAATTCATCAACTTTGCACGACACTCTGGTGGTTTTCAAATCTGTTAGGAGTAAACTATGGCAGAGATAAAAGCATTGGAAAAGGAAATAAGCGAAAAGATATCTGTTCTATCGCTAGACGAACTCATAAAAGTCAATGAGTATGTGACTTCCTTTATAGATAAACCAACAGACTGCGATAAATAACCCGTTCCCGTCCCGTTTGCACTTGCGCTTCCGGGACGGGTTTCGTTCGTAAAGTTTCCCCGCTGCGCCAGGCGACGAAAAATCGGTGTGAAAAAAATTTTTCTATCTAAAAAAAATTTCAATAAAAATAAAAAAAGTATTGGTATTTATCAAAATATCCTATATATTAATATATGTATTCACTTTCATATTAACTTATATAGGAGTAAAGAAAATGAAAAAGAAAATACAAAAAATTGATGTCGCTAATACTTCAAAGTTTATTACTAAATACAATGAAGTAATTGCTAAAATCAAAAAACTTAATACTGTTAAATCAGAGTATCAAAAGCAAATACTTGATGCAGTAAAATACAATGAAACTAATCCTAAAAAATTATATGTTGAGCAGTTTGGTTCAAGTGTGGTTATGGTCAAGGTTTCACAATCTTATACATTAGATTTAAAGAAAGTTAAAAAAGACTTTCCAATTCTTGATGTTGAGGATAAAGCTAAAAGTAAATACTATAAACTTAATTCGCCTAAAAAAGAATTTACTGTTGAGAATAATAATGACTAGCGTAAGAGATTTAATTGCTAGTTATAGTAATGAAGTATCAGTTAATGAAACTGATACTTCCCCAACAGTTAATAATAATAATAATCAAGTTAATTCTACTGATACGACTCATAGACTTAACAATATGCTTATCGCTAAAATTCTTGAGGATAGAATTGTTGAGCATTGTTCTAAATATCAGAATGAACAATCTCAAGATTTAATGAATGAAATCCAACAAGATTTGAATGCAGTAAGAATTCAAATATTAGGTAGGTAGTTATGAGTGAAAAAGAAAATAATTACAAGTACGCATATAATTTTATGCGTACTGTTTTAGAAAATAAAATTGATGTCGTAGGTTATTTAGATGATGATGAAAGTATTGACATTAAAAGAAATCTTAATCAACTAATAGTTTATAATGCATTAGATTTTTTAAAAGATAATTTTTTTAACAAGTTTAATGACCCTAATATTGTTTGTCATACTGTTGACGATTTAGAAGAATACGACAATTAATTAATATACTTCCCTAACTTAAGACGGCATTAGAAATTTCTGATGCCGTTTTTTTTTGCCTGTTTTGAAGGCTCAATTCTACTTCCGTTTTCCGTTCTCGCCAGCGTTTTAAGTTTCCCGTGTCCAGTTTTAGACTACAGTTGACAGGGCGGGCTAAAGTTAACTTACATAAACGTATACAGAAGTAAAAACTTTAGTTATACTTTGCTTATGAAAGCATCACTACTGCCTACAGAAAAGCTGAGGCTCAGAGTAGAAAGTCTCTGGATTAAACATATTAAACTTTGTCAGGATCATTTTTTATATTTTGTTCAAGAGGTATGGCCTGACTTTATATGTAGAAAATCTAAAGAAAAGAATAGTTGGGGACATCATCAGATTATAGCCAGCGAATTTACAAATATAGCAAAAGAAAAAAAAGGGAGGCTCATAATAAATATGCCCCCTAGGCATACTAAATCAGAATTTGCGTCAGTATACTTTCCTGCTTGGATTATTGGAAAGTATCCAAAAATGAAAATAATGCAAGTGTCTCACAACACAGAACTTGCAGTAAGGTTCGGTTCTAAGGTTCGTAATATAATTGATTCTCCAGAGTACAAACAAATTTTTGGTGACGTCAAACTTCGTGAGGACTCCAAAGCAAAAGGTCGTTGGGAAACCAATAAAGGTGGTGAGTATTTCGCAGCTGGCGTCGGGGCGAGTATCACGGGTCGTGGTGCGGACTTATTGATTATTGATGATCCACACACGGAACAAGACTCTATGTCTGATGTTGCTATGGAACGTGCGTATGATTGGTATACCTCTGGACCACGACAGCGTTTACAACCGGGTGGTTCTATATTGCTGGTTATGACGAGATGGGCAGAAGATGATTTGACAGGAAGATTGTTACAAGCACAAACTGAACCTAAAGCTGATACTTGGCGACAGATTTCATTTCCTGCGATCCTCGACTCAGGGAACCCAGTATGGCCTGAGTATTGGAACCTAGAAGAATTAGAAAAGATAAAAGCATCTGTACCCATTCGTAACTGGTCAGCTCAGTATATGCAAAACCCAACAAGTGAAGAAGGTGCAATTTTAAAACGAGAATGGTGGAGACCCTGGAAGGGGCACCCACCAAATCTTATACACGTTATTCAAAGTTATGATACAGCGTTTAGTAAAAAAGAAACTGCTGACTATTCTGCTATTACAACGTGGGGTATATTTTCTCCTGAGGAGGGCGGGTCTCCACATATAATTTTATTAGATGCTTTACGGGGCAAGTTTGATTTTCCTGAATTGAAAGCTGTAGCTTTAGACAGTTACAAGTATTGGGAACCTGAAACAATTGTCATAGAACAAAAAGCAAGTGGTGAGCCTTTGTCACAAGAGTTTAGAAGAATGGGTATACCTGTTGTACCTTTTGTTCCTACTCGTGGTAATGACAAACATACTCGTGTCAATGTGGTCGCACCAATATTTGAGGCAGGACAAGTTTGGTTTCCCTTTGGTGAAAAATTTGCAGAAGATGTTATTGATGAGTGTGCAGCTTTTCCTAATGGTGCAAATGATGATTTTGTAGATTCTACAACCCAAGCTTTGCTAAGGTATAGGCAAGGCAACTTTGTTGAGTTATACTCAGACTATGTAGATAACGAAGATAGACCACCAAAAGAGTATAGGTATTACTGATGGCAATAAAAGGAATATTAGGGCTGTTTAAAAAAGCAGCTAAAAAATACGATGAGTTTTACGGAGCTCCTAAACCAACACAAACTGAAGCAGCTGAGTCGGTAGCCAAGGACCCTGATCCGATAACTAAGACTAACTTACCAGCATTAAGTAAACAAGAACAAGGGCTCGCGACTCTTTCGCCAGCTGGTCGTGCAGAAGCTGAGGATTATCGTTTAACTAATCTTTATAAGAAATTGCAAAAGAATGCAGTGTCCAAACCTTTGAGTTTTGGTGGGACAAAGAACAGACCTTTTACAGATAAAGAACAAGCTGAAAAAATTAGAAACAGTAACTTTGTAGAACCTGAAGGGCAGTTCGGCTCTGCTTTATTTGATGTGGTTGCTGGAGATACAAGTACAAGAAAAATGCCGGGTTCGTATTGGATGGGTCTAGTCACAAAAGATCAAGGTAAGTATATAATGCCGGGTTATCAGAATGTTAGAAAGAATATAACTAAAGAGGAGTTAGCGGATACTAATTTATTACACTTTGATGACAAAGGCAAACCTGCGGGTGGATTACTTTTTGCATCTGAACAGGCAAAGCAACCCTTATCAAAACTAACTTTACTCAAACAAATTAAACGAAACCCAGCAAATAGATTTTTTGTTTTAAAGAATTATTTGGATCAATCAGTCAAACAAGACCTTTTAGATTATCAAAAATTTTACACAAGCTATCTTGACGAAATAAAACCGCAACTTAATAAAGCAGGAGTAAAGCTAACAAAAGCAGAAACTGATTTAATTGATAACACTAGCAGACAGTTAAAAGGGGTTAGGTTTCCGTATCAAAGAGGTTTGCTAAATGCTGTTGACCAAGGTGAGGGAGGCGACAGATTTACAATAGATGCTATGGAGTTTAGGTTTCCGGTAGAGATTGGAAATATATTTTTAAAACACGGAAAAAAGCTTGAAGGAAAAAATCAAAACCTTTTAAAAGGTAAAGATGCTTTGCAACAGATGGAAGGCATTATGAGAAAAAAACTTATGGACTCTGCAAGTAGAAGTCAAGCAAATAGTTTTCACGCGGCATCATCGCAATCGTCTTATAGAATACCAGGAGCAGATGATTACAGAGAAATGATTATAGTGCAAAAAAAACTACCAGTAGAACACACTACTGCACACGGAGGGCTAGGCAGCCCAACTAATAATGCACTTGGTCATATTCGATATCAGTATAATGATTATTTAGATCCAGCAAGTGGTAGACCTCACGGCGGTAAGATTGCAATTGTAAATGAAATACAATCTGATATTGCTGCTAAAAATGCTGAACTCATTCGTAAAGAAGGTTATGTTCGTGGTATCAATCCTATGGGTGCAGCTGAGATAAGAGTGTTAACTAATGAAGCTATGGATGATGTAAACAAAAGTGCAAAAAGACTTTTTAATTACACAGCAGATCCGGCAAATAGAAACCGATTAGATGTTGAAAAATTAAGAAAAGAAACAAACGATAATCAAGCTCGTCTTGATGCTTTGCAAGCTATGAAAGCAAAAGCAGGACTGCTTGATGAGAACAAGACTTCGTTTGTGCCGTTTGCGCACGGGGGAAAAAGCGATAGGGAAAACTATGGTGATTTTTTTATAAAGCAACTAATCAAAGAAATACCAGCTGAGAAAGATAATGTGCAATGGCTTGGTATTGCACCAACCACATTAACACAAGCTGCTAAGTTAGAAGGTGATATTGTAGCAGGAGCAAGAGGTCGTTTAGGTAACTGGGAATTTTATGGCACTTCTGATGGTAAGATGGGAATTCCAGGTGTGCAAGGTGTCAAAAGAATTTACACAAGTCCTCGGGACTCTATAAATGTAAAAGTTGACACAAATCCAAGACCTGATTCTGTATTGATGACAATACTTAAAAGACTTGCTAAAGAATATGATAGTGAGGTAAAATTAATTAAAGTGGCGAAAAGTGATCCTAATAAAGAACATAAAGCTTTTAGAACAATTCCAAACTGGGACGAAAGTTTAGCTTTTAATAAAAAAGCTACGGGTCCAAGTGATGATTCAATTGAGATACTGCACGCTGGTAGCACGAGAGAAGAGTTGGCACAAATTGCGGATCGTGCAACAAGGGTAGATCGTATGGCACCTGGTGATTCTAGAAATTATTTTACAACCTATGCTTTAAAACTAACACCAGCAATGAAAGAAGCACGTATGAAAATCTACAAGAAAGAGGGAGGTCTAGTCGTAGACCTTTTTAAATGGTAGGATAATCTATGGCAAAAATAACAAAAGAAGATATTATTGATGACATACAAACAGATTTTGCTTATGACATAATAGGAGATATGAACCCTTTTAAAAAAGGGAAGAATGTAAAAAGTATAAGTCCACCAAATTTAATTTCTGATATTCAAAAAAAGAACAAAGCAATTGCAGCTGCAGACAAGAAAAGAGGTAAAATGTTTTCAATGCCTGGTGATAGTATTTCCGATGCAGTTCGTGAAATATCAAAACAAAGTTATAAAGAAGGTGACTTTGTTGAAGTCCCTGTTAAACTTGCGAGAAATAAAAAAACAAGGTTGTACTAATGGATGATGAAGAAAATTTAGAAGAACAGGTTGACCCTGTTGATGTAGAAATTCAAGAACCTACCGACGAACCCGTTGAAGAGGAGATGCCTGAAGAAGATGATTTCTTCAGTAATATTGCCGAACAGCTCGATGCTACTGTGTTGGGAAGACTAGCAAGTCAACTTATTACTGATTATAGAAAAGACAAAGAGTCAAGAGGCGATTGGGAAAAATCATATACATCTGGATTAGATTTATTAGGTTTTAAATACAATGACGAGGGTCAAATATTTAGAGGAGCTAGTTCAGTCACACATCCTTTATTAGCTGAGGGTGTCACACAATTTCAAGCACAAGCTTACAGAGAATTGTTACCAGCTGATGGACCGGTAAAAAGTCAAATCGTTGGAGACAGAACACCTCAAAGAGAATCACAAGCTCAAAGAGTTTCAGAGTTTATGAATTATATGATTACAGAAAAGATGGAGGAGTATACACCTGAGTTTGATCAGATGTTATTTTACCTACCACTTGCAGGGTCTACATTTAAAAAAATTTATTACGATGAGATTTTACAGCGCGCTGTAAGTAAATTTATACCAGCTGAGGATTTAGTAGTTCCTTACTATGCAAGTGATTTAAAAGAAGCAGAACGTATTACACATATCATAAAGATGTCAGAAAATGATGTTATCAAAAAACAAAAGAGTGGATTCTATCGTGACGTTGAAATAAACCCACATAATATGGACGATGATGTACAGAATAAATACAATGAGTTAGAGGGTGTAGAAAACTCCGAATCTGATTATCAGTACAACATATTAGAAATGCACGTTGATCTTGATCCAGAAGATTTGTCTGGCGAAACAGATGCCAAGAATGTAAAAGTCCCATATATAGTAACTATTGATGAAGGTTCACAAGAGATACTTTCCATTTATAGAAATTTTGTACCTGATGATCCATTGTTTACCCGTAAAGAATATTTTGTACATTATAAATTTTTACCGGGTCTTGGGTTTTACGGATTTGGTTTGATTCATATGATTGGTGGTTTATCAAGAACTGCAACAGCAGCTCTTCGTCAATTGTTAGATGCAGGCACACTTAGTAATTTACCAGCAGGTTTTAAGTCAAGAGGTATAAGAATTAGAGATGATGACCAACCTTTTCAACCTGGAGAGTTTAGAGATGTTGATGCTCCAGGTGGTAATATTAAAGATCAATTTCAGATTTTACCTTTTAAAGAGCCAAGTGGCACACTTTTTCAACTTTTAGGCTTTGTTGTACAAGCAGGTCAGAAGTTTGCAGCCATTGCTGATATGCAAGTAGGTGAAGATAAGCAAAATAGAGCAGTAGGATCAACTTTGGCACTACTTGAACGTGGTTCTAGGGTGATGAGTGCCATTCACAAGCGTTTATACTATGCGATGCGTCAAGAATTTAGACTTTTACACAAAGTTTTTGCTGAATATTTGCCTCCATTGTACCCTTATGCAGTGTATGGGGGTAACAGACTTGTAAAATTAGAGGATTTTAGTGAAGAAATTGACGTAATTCCTGTTGCAGACCCAAATATCTTCTCTTTATCGCAAAGAATTACACTTGCAAGCCAACAATTACAGGTTGCGCAGTCAAATCCACAGATGCACAATCTACGAGAGGCTTATAGACGAGTTTATGAGGCAATGGGCACAAAAAATATAGATACATTACTAAAACCTGAGCCAGAACCTCAACCAAAAGATCCAGCAATAGAGAATATGGAGGCATTACAGATGATTGTGCCAAGAGCTTTTCCATTTCAGAACCACGATGCACACATTTTAGCTCACGCATCGTTTATTAAGTCAAGAATGGTTCAATCAAACCCAATGGTATACGCATTATTACAAGCTCACATATCAGAACACATTTCATACAAAGCACGCGCTGTTGTTATGGCTATGGTTATGAATGATGAAAGTTTGCAACAGTTAAAACAGACAAGTATGGAAGCATTTCAAGCTGAAACTGAGTCTTTGATTGCTTTACAAGTTGCAGCCATAACAAAAGAGCTAGTCGAAGCTGAAGGCATACAACAACAAGACCCATTAGTAGCACTAAAATCAAGAGAACTTGATTTACGAGCTATGGATATGCAGAGAAAAGCTGTGGAAGAGCAACAGGATCAACAAAGAAAAACAATGGAGTTTGAACAAAAAATAGATTTAGAAAAAATGAAAAGAGAAGATGCTGAAACTGCTTCTGCTGAAAGAATTAGAGTAGCTGACGAAAAACTAGACTTAACTGAAAGAAAAATAGAAAACGAGGAGAATAAAAGTGAGTGATAAAATAAGAAAATCAGGATTTTTAATTGAACTGCCAGAACCTAGTCCTGAAAAAAAAGCATTAACAGAATATTATCAAACTTATGATAGAGATGGCGATCTTATTGATCGTGATAAATATGATTACAGCACTTTAGCTTCAGATCCTCCTCAGTACAGAAAAATAAAAAAAATAACAGAAGAGGATAGGATTTTAAGGGAAAATTATAAAAGACGCACAAGTCCGATGTTAAAAAAAGGTGAAAAAAACTATAAACACAACCCCTTTGCAAGAAAAACTGGTGGCAAGGCATTTGGACCACCTCCTGAGAGTGGACCTCAACCACAAGGAATGAAAGATGGTAATTTAATTGGTTGCCCTCATAGAGAAAATGGTGTAAAAAGTGATATCAAAGGAATAAAGGATATCCAATTGACAGGTACGAAATTTATAGGCGTTAAATGATTAAAGGTGATTCTTCTGAGTATCACCTTATCACAAAACATATTGGCGAAGCAACAATAGACAGAGCCACATTGACTTGTGAGATAGGACTGAGAGAAGGACTTGGTTCTAAAATTATTATGGATGCAGTGCGTGACCACAAACCCAATTTGTATAAACACGTTGCTATTGATCCTTACAATAACATTAAATATCAACATTATGACAAATCAGAAGAATACACTGCTGATTATACAGAGGATATGAAACAAAAAACTGTTTCTTACCTTTATCAAAACTATCCTGAGTTTGATTTTTACCATATGACCGATGATTATTATTTTAGAACAATGGGTGAAGGTCATCAGTTTAGTGTTCAAAATTCATTGATGATTTTTGGTCTATACAAAGTTGTACATTTTGATGGACCACATACAACAAAAGCACTTATCGATGAATTAAACTTTTTTATACCAAGAGCAGAAAGTGAAGCTCTATTTATTATTGACGATTACCCTCAGATTAGTATGGGTATTGTGGATATGCTCCTTAGGACTTATAATTTTAAAGAAGCCGAAAAAGGCGAAAATAAAATTATATATAAAAAGGAGATATAATGTTTACAGCAATATTAGGTCCAGTAGCAAATCTTGCTAAAACCTGGATTGAAGGAAAACAAAAAAAAGCACAACTTAAATCACAAGTTGAGCTATCAAAATTAGAAGCAACTAAAACAAAAATTGAAAAAGACGGAAATTGGGATGAATCAGCTATGCGAGCATCAGACAATTCGTGGAAAGACGAAGCCTGGACCCTTGCGTTCATCGGCATAATTTTAGCATCCTTCATACCTGCACTTCAGCCGTATATGAAAGAAGGTTTTTTATTTCTCAAGAATGATTGTCCAGATTGGATATCGTACGGAATTTTAGCTTCGATTGCAGGGTCATTCGGGCTCAAAGGTATTGCAAAAATAAAAAAATAAAATAGAATTATAGGTGGAGGACATTATGTTATTAACCAAAAATCTAGTAAAGTTTAACAACATCCTAGTACGGATTCCAAACCAAACTAAACGTGTTTGGGATCTATCTGAAAACAGGTGGGGTTATAAAGTTGTCAGACATATTTAGGATTAAAGACACTTCAGGGTCAAGGTTCACAAAAAAAAGACGTATTACAGAATATAAGTCACCTGTTGTATGTTTTGGCAAAAAAGATAAAAAATGAAGATAGTCTGTGTCAGAATAGGAGACTTATATGATTCTAGATATGAGGAATACATAGAATCTAAATTACCTGAACACGAGATTGTGTGGGTAAGAGAACCTATGCAGCCTAATATCAATTTACAATGGAACAAATTGTTTGGTATGACACTTGATGTTGATGAACCCGTATGTGTTATGGATATTGATGTTCTTCTAATCAATGATTACAAAAAAGTATTTGACTATCCTATAAAACGTGGACAATTTCTTGCAGCTCCGGGTTGGTGGAGGGAAATGCCATCAGAAGCAAAAGATAGGTTTACAATCAATGGTGGTTTTCAAAAATATTATCCTAAAGACGTTAAATATATCTATGATAAATTTATGAAACAGCCAGAGTATTGGCAAACACACTATGTTAAAGAGGGTTGGGCGTCTCCACCATTTTATGGAGAACAACATTTTATTGAAGATTCTGTAAACGAAAAATTAGAACTTGTAAAGCTGCCAAACTCTTGGGTAACAAGATTTAACGAAGATTTACTATATCATTTGACTCTTAAATACACACAAGCTTGTGGAAATTTGTATTTGTTTAACGATGATGGTTTTCACAAAGATTTAAAATTTGTACATTTTGCTGCGAAGGGTAATTTTCCACACAAGTGGGATAAGTATGAGCAATATAAATAAATTTTTTTGGATTCATATAAAAAAGTCAGGTGGTCAGTCAATCAGACAACTTTTACAACCTTACTACGCACTAACTGACAGGTCACGACACCCTGAATGTTTTGTAAAAGATAATTATAAATATTGGAATGACATACTTAATAATTACAGAATACCTTTAGGAAAATTACAATTTAGAAGAGCTGCGTTTGCTAAACAACATCTCTATCCTACAGATTGGTCAAAAATGTATACTTTTGCTTTTGTAAGAGAACCCATTGCAAGATGTTTAAGTATGTACAGGTACTTTTCAAATGAGCTCAGTAGTCTAGCAGAAAAAAAGGGCGTAAAATTTATTAGTGAGGCTGCAAGGTTTGATTTCTTTTTACAAACAATAAAAGAAACTCGTAAATCAAAGGATAACAAAGGTCCGTGCGGACTTCATTTTGCAACACATACAAATACTATGTGGAATGACATTACAGACCAAGAGGGTAAACTGTGCCTGACCAAAATATTTAGATTAGAGGATATGATGCCAGCTTTACGACAAGTTTACAAAGAGTGTGGCTTGTGTGATGAGAATCTTACAGAAACAGTTAAGATAAATCAAACAGCTGAACTTAATATACATAAAAGTTTAGGTAGAGAGTTTCAAAGAGAGATATCTTTGCTTTACGAAGGCGATTTTTATATCTATAATCAGCTTTATAATTATGCTTGACATAGATACAGTACAACAGATTCGTCATTACATTAGAAAAGAAATTGACAAAACTAAAGAACATATATGTTATGGTATAGACAAACTAGATAATCTGCATTATGCTAAGGGCAAGCTCGCAGCATTAGAAGCTGTGCTTCAGGATCTTAAAGACCTGCAAAACAGAGAGGATAATGTAGATGACATTGATCAAACCTAATACTAAATTAGTCACACCTAGTAAAGATGTTGACGAACCCATAGTTCCAAAGGGTCCTAAAGAAACGGAACAATATCTTAAAGTAATACCAAAACCAGTAGGATACAGACTTTTAATTAGACCTTATCAACCAAAGTCTAAAACAAAAGGTGGTCTTTACTTAACAGAAAAAACTATTGAAACGCAACAAATGACTACAGTTTGTGGACTTGTCGTTAAAATGGGAGATTTATGTTACAAAGACAAAGATAAGTTTCCAACTGGACCTTGGTGTCAAGAAGGTCAATTTGTTGTTTACGGACGATACTCTGGAGCTCGATTTAAAACCAAATATGGAGAACATCGTATATTAAACGATGACGAAATAATTGGAACTATTAACAAACCCGAGGATATCCTCGCATTATTCTAAGGAGTAATTTATGCAAGAAGAAGATAATAAAGTAGAAATTGACACTGATGATGTTGAAGAAGAAACTGTCACAGTAGAAGAAAAACCAAAAGAGATCAAAACCGAAGAGATTGAGGTTGATTTAGGATATACAGATCCTGTAAAAGAAGGCACAACAGCTGAGGTAGTAGAAGAAACGAAACAAGAAAAAAAAGAGGACAATTTAGTCGATATGACTGAAAATGTTCAAAAAAGAATAAATAGTCTTACAAGAAAAATGCGAGAAGCTGAAAGGCAAAAGCAAGAAGCTATTGCATACGCACAATCAATAATAGAAAAAACAAATAAAGAAAAAAAAGAAGCAAAAAGATTTGAACAAGACTTTACAAAAGAATTTGAATCAAGAGTAGATACACAGAAAGAAATTGTAAAACAGAATCTTAAAAATGCTATTGAAAACAATGACGCTGAAAAGATTATGGAAGCTCAAGAGCAGCTTACAACTTTGGCAGTTGAAAAAGAAAAAGCTAAAATTAAACAAAAACAATTTGAAGAAGAAAAGACTAGAGAAGAAGAACTAGCAAAAAATCCTCCGGCAAATGATCAGAACAGTGTTCCACAACCACAAGCTGAGATCTCACCAAAGGCAAAAGCTTGGGGTGAAGAGAACACTTGGTTTGGTAATGATGAGAAAATGACACAGAGAGCATTTGCCATTCACGGAGAATTAGTAGCTGAGGGGTTTGACGCAGAGTCAGATCGGTATTACAATGAAGTAGACAAAAGAATGAGGGAATCTTTCCCTACACACTTTAGTCAAGACTATAAACCCGTTCAAACTGTTGCCTCTGCGGGGCGTAAACAGCAAGGACGCAGAAAAGTGACTCTCACAAGGTCACAAGTGGCTATTGCCAAAAAATTAAATGTGCCATTAAAATTATACGCAAAACACGTTAAGGAGAGAGATAATGTCAGATAAAAAAAATGAAAATCGAACCTTTCGCGCGTCAGAGACTAAACCTACTAGGAATAAACCTTGGACGCCTCCGTCAAGTCTAGATGCACCCCCTGCACCACAAGGGTTTAAACACAGGTGGATTAGAACTGAGTTTATGGGACAAGATGATACAGGTAATGTTTCCAAAAAACTTAGAGAAGGATGGGAGTTTGTTAGATCCGAAGAGATTAAAAATCAACTTGGTGATCACGACTATCCTGTAATTCAAGCTGGTAGATATCAGGGGTTAATCGGGGTTGGTGGCCTTGTGTTGGCAAGGATACCTGAAGAAATTGTTCAATCGCGTAAGGAGTTTTTTAAGAATAAAACTGCTGACCAAGTAAAAGCCGTGGATCAGGACATTCTAAGGGAACAACGACCAGAGATGCCTGTTAATATTAACAGACAATCT
>TARA_R100000231_G_scaffold3174_2_pt1 | contig 13210 bp, 13 predicted proteins | sample TARA_R100000231 | Tara Oceans TARA_R100000231 (sample SAMEA2620565) | marine metagenome | biome: marine biome (ENVO:00000447); feature: surface water layer (ENVO:00002042); material: "saline water (ENVO:00002010), including plankton (ENVO:xxxxxxxx)" | depth 5 m | reverse complement strand
TTTTGTGACCCTTACTTTTGGTTTTTCTGTTTTTTGAAAAGAAAAATCAGGTTGTATAGTTGTGGGAAAAATAGCCATTAGTTAAGAAGCCCTCCGGGTCTTTGTTCCTCAATAATAGTTGTCCTTATAACTGATCCTAACAATTCACCAAATTCTTGGCTTTGCTCTTGATCTCCCTCAGCAGATGACCCACTAGCATCTACATTAACAACTATATTACCAACACCTCCTCCATGTGAAATTACTCCAAGTTTTCCGTCACTACCACGCTTCAAGGGCATGACACTTTCTGGTCCGGCTTCTCCCATAAGCCCTAATCCGTTTTTCATAGGAAATATTGTTGGACTATTAATTACTCCTCCATAAGCCATTTTTGTAATTTTGCCATTGTTATAGGCATTACCATTTGCGTTTTTACCTAAAATATTATCTAAAAACCCTGTAAATGGTTTCATTATTGTTCTTTGTATAAATATTCTTGCCATATCTTTTATAATTGATTTTGCTAAATCACCGAAAGCTAATTTACCAGTCATTACGAAATTTACAAGAGCATCTTCCATACCTTTAAAAGCTTTAGAAAAAACATTTTTAACGTTACCAGCAACATCATTAACTTTTTGTTTGTAATCATCTAAAGCATTTTTCATGCCTTCAAGAACTTGGTTTTGTTTATTTGCATCATCATCAGTAACACCAACACCCTTACCACCACCAAGAATATTTGAAGCACCCTCACTTACCGTTGTAACGACATTATTGGTAACTTCTCCAGCCTTGTCAACACCTTTTTGTATTATTTTTTTAGCATCTTTAATTGTTTTACTTGCTTTGTCTGAGACATCAACAACTATTTCTCCAAGTTTTTGGTATGCACCTAAATAACCTCCAAAAATTTTACCTATTAATGGAATTTTAGAAAGTTGATTTAAAGTTTTTATAATAAATTCATTTATCATTTTTACAAAAGCTTTTCCAATTCCCATAATATTGTCAACAATCTGCTTTTTAGACTCAATAAAATCTCCAACAAATTTTGCGACATTTTTTGCAAATTCAGCAAGTTGTTTTCTAAACGCAATTATTAATGTCACTCCAATTATCGCCCACCCAAAAGGGTTAGTGGCAAGAAAAATTACAGATGCTTTTGCAGCACCTAAGAATCCAAGAGCCATTCCTTTAAGTGATAAAAGTATTGGTTTGAATAATTCAACAGCACCAATAGCTTTTATGCTGCCTATACCAACTGCTAATCCAGTTGCAGCTAATCCAGCAGCAGCAGCAGCAGATGCAATTCCTTTAACAGGAGTTGGCAATCGTGATGCAATAGTCAATAGATTATTAAGCTGTTGTGCTAAAGGGTTTAAAACAGCTATAAGAGCAGAACCAATTTGATTAGTAACGACTTGTACGTTACCCCCTAAGATTTTTGTTGTAAGTCCAAAACTTGCCATTGCTTTTCTTGTTCTTTCTGCAACATCTCGACTATTCCTAACAGCAGTAAACATGTTTGTTATGTCCTCTTCTGTTCTACCAAGTAGTGCCAAGAACTTAGATCCCTGCTCCTGTCCAAATATTGCTTTTGCAATTTCTGCTTTTTGTCCAGCATCTTTAACACCCTCGAAATCTCTTTTTAAAGCTATTAATACTTCGTCCATAGGTTTTAAATTTCCATTTGCATCAAGAATATCTGAACTTAAAGCCTTAAAACCTTTTGTTAGTAGTTGACTTCCTCTACTTACACCTAACAAACGACCCTCTGCACCTGTAGCTGCGATTTGTAATCTTGATAAACCACCTCTTAAGGCTGTTCCAGCTTCACTACCTTTAATACCAGCAGCAGCTAATAAACCAACAGTAGCAGCAGTATCGTTTACAGTAAGACCAAATGTTTTAGCTACTGGAGCAGCATATTTTAATGATTCTCCTAAGTCAGATACAGTTTGGTTTGCGTTATTTGCTGATGAAACTAAAATATCAACTAAAGCACCTGTATCCTCAACTTCTAAACCAAAAGCGTTAATATTATTTGCAACAATAGAACCCATTTCAGAAAAAGCAGTTTGTGTCGCTTCAGCACCAAGAACAATACCATTAAGTGAGCCACTAATTTGGTCAGCATCAAAGCCTGCTCTTGCTAATGATGTTGCTAGTTCAGCGACTTCTTGAGGTGTGCCAGCAGCTACTTGGGCTGTTGCTCTTATACTTTCATCTATTTGTGAAAAATTAGCACCACCACCCTCTATCGCAGCAGTTTTTTTAACTTCCTCTTGGTAATTTGATGCACCTCTTACAATACCACCTATAGCACGACCAACTCCAACGGTCGCCAACATACTCGCAAGCTTAGTTCCAGTACTCGCAGCTTGCCCGTCTAAACCTTTTAATTTTCTTTTTAAATTATCTATTTGACCACCTAGTCTTTTATAAGCTTTACCACCTATCTCAGTTCTATCTCTTAATAATGTAAGTGCTTTAATATGATTTCTTAAACCTTTTGTTGTATTACCAGCAGCCCTAGCCATTCTATTAATTTCAATATTCATCTTTCCCAACTGGGCTTTGCTCATTTTTGAGCTTTTATCAAGTCCAGTAAGTTGCTTTTTAAAATCTTGTACAGATCTTGCACCCTCAACTTTTGCTTTTAATTTAAAAGTGGTGTCTAAATTTAAAGCCATTATTTTTTCTCTTTATTCATGTGTATCATGGCTTCTTGCTCCATAACTTGTATATTCTCGAAAATTTCTTTGCGATTATTTACATCATACAAGTCAAAGAGCATTTGTAAAACAGAATAATCTAAACCTATCACACCTCCCATAGTAGTTCTCCATTGAGTCATCATTTTTATAAAAAACATAACAGATTCCCAATTTTCTTCCCATACCTCAAAATCTTTTTCTTTTCTTTGTTGGGGCAGTCCTTTAATACCTAAAACAGCAGCATCATCATGGGATTTGTCTTCAACACCGCCATTTATAAGGTGATCTACTGCCCCTCTAAGTTTTTTAGTTTCTTACCTGTTTGTCCCTCATAAAATGATTTTGTTAAATATGTACTTAAAAATGGTATTTCTAATAAATTATCTAAATTTTCTTTATTAAATGGAACTTCTTCTTCTTCGCCTTTGTCGTTTGTAATAAAAACTTCTTCCCATCCAATAACTACTTGACGACATAAATCCGAAGGGTCAAAATCTAAAATATCATTGCCAAGTTTATCTTTTTTAGGTGTTGCTTTTTTTGCCATTTGATTTAAAAATTTTTGGGGCATCCTTTTAAAAATGGCTTTAAATTTTACTTCTACGAAATCATCATCATCTGGGTATTCGTAATCAACTGTCCATTTAAAAGACTTAACTTTGTTAATAATTAGTGCCATAAAAAAAAAGTTAGACCATGTAACGCATAGTCTAACCGTTATAGCTTAAAAGTAAATATATTTTATGTAAAAACTAAGGATATCTCGTCGTTACCAGCATTTGGAACTGCTGTATATGCAAGGTCAAGCATATCTATTTCATCAACTGATGCGTAAGCTGGAGCAGTTATATTTGCCTTAGGCATATTAACAGTTAACTTATTACCATCAGTTGTACCATGTAAAAAAGTGTTATTACCACTTACATTATTTTTCGCATTTAAAAAATAATTTTTAGTACCTAATGCAACAGCTTCAATTTGAACAGTACCAGCAGGGGTACGATTATTAATTTGTACTTCTTTAGTTCCTCCTACAAGCTCTCTGTAAACAACATCATTATTCATGTCAAATGTAAATGATTGTAATGCACCAGCGTAGCCATGGAATTGAAAAGCACTTGTATTGTCTTTTTTAAAAACGAGAGGATCTTCTTGGTTTTGGAAGGTACAGGCTGGCATTGTTGCATCAGTAACATCATTATAGATACCAGTCATTACGAAAGTAATTGTAGGTATTGAGCCAACCTCACAATTCAAACTGAAAGTTCCTCGACATCCTGTTAATTTGTGCTGAACACCATCTGCGTTATAAATAATCGTACAAGAATCAAAGCCACTGCTTATAGGTGCGTAAGTAACACTAGTGCCTGATACTTTATTTTGGCTAAGACCGCAGCTAGTAAGCAAAGGTGCATAAGCTGGCTCTGTTCCTTTTGTTCCACTGCCAGACATTTCTACCGTTATTGTTACTTGCGCTCTAATGTTTGCTAAAAGAGTATCGTAATTTCCAAGATAACTTCTTATTGTTTCTCTGGATACTTCATCTGACTGAATAGGTTCTATAGAAAGTTCAGTACATAATACAGCATTTGCTCCTCCTGTAGGGGTAGGATCTGTACCATATTGTGCTTCATCTTTTGCGAGCAAAGCTCTTAGTCTAGTCCTCTTTGGCATTTGAAGTTTCCTCTTGTGGTAAAGATTCTGTTGGTTTAGCTGGTAAGGTTTGCCTAATTAGCTTTTTTTTACCAGTTTTGGGGTCAACGAGATAATGACCTCCTTGACCAGCGTAATTATCATCCATAATAGCGTCATTTAAGTGGATAAATCAGTAGTTAATGTCTGATATACAATAATATAGTCGCAGCTTACCACTCCGCTAGGTTGATCGCCATCAATTAAATCAAATGAGACATTTCTTGGTGTTATGTCAATTGCTTTACCGCCTAGTGTTGTATCACTTACAACCTTGTCATGAATAGATTTAACAGTGGCATCAGCAGCTTGATCGGCTGTTTGTGTTGCTGTACCTCTAACAATAACGCTTAATCTTACATTTAATGTCCACTGAAATTTGTTAGACCTTACTTCACAGTTATCACTAATTGGTTCAACTATTAAAACTGAACCTTCTGATCTTGATACAGGTGTAACACGACTTCTAAAAATATTTGTACCAACACCAGTAGTTCCTGCTAACTGGGTCATAAGTCCTGTAAGTATTGCTTCTCTTTTTGTACTCATGTTTTACTAAGTGAAATTAATGATAGTTTGCCGTCATCTTCCATGCGTTTTGATCTAACTTCATATTTTTCTCTTTTGCCATTAACATGGATTATTAATTTATCTCCTAAACTTACATCTTCAAAATCCTTTGTAATTACTTGTAAGACATAATCAGTTGAAATCATCATATCTCCCGCAAGTATTTCATCAGGCATATTAAAAATACCTTTTTTTATTGTTCCGTTAAAATCCACATCTTGACCTAAATCAGCAAAATATGTATTTAAGTTTTCTTCAATAATCATATAAAAAAGCCCTCACAAGAGGGCTAAATATTTTAACTATATTTTTTAACACCAATTAAATTAATGCTAAAAGTAAATGATGGTGTAGAACCCCCAATAGTTTGAACAATTTTTACAAATCTTTCTGCACTATCTTTTGATATTACAAGTGTTTGCATTGATGCTGAATCTGTTACTTGAGTAAACGTTGCCCCAGACAGGTCTGTATAAGTACCGCCAGTTGTATCACATTCAGTTAATTTTACATCCAAAGTTGGACTAGAGCCAGTGCCAGCAGCACTATCTAAAACCAACAGTACATCACCATCAAACTCTAATAAGTCAATGGCTGCACTCGTAGCTGTAGCAGTTTTTGCTGCAGTTGCGACTCCAGCCGTAACTGTTAGTTTATCTAAATTTTGTTGTAAGACAGACATTTAATTTACCTCTATTTTTTAGTTGCTTCTTCTATTTGTGTAAGAAGCGTTGATTTGTTAAGCCTTTTATCAAGATCTAAACCGAGAGTGCGACCATAAGTTTCTAATTCAGCTTTTGTCATTGAGCCTAAATCAGATACCTTTTTTGCTCTTTTTTCGGATTTTGGCTTTGCTATTGGTGTTTCGGATGCTTCGTCTACAGTTGTAGCTTTACCAATCCCAACAAGCATATCGCCAATATGTTTCTCAACATCCACAACGGAGCCAGCACTATTTGGAGTGCCAGCTATCATTGTGTTTCTAAGTAGCGATACTTTCATGCTTATTATGTACCGAAACAGAAAGCCCCAGCCTGTTTAACTGCAAAGTCAACATCTTGAAGGGCAATAACTCGTACATTACCACTAGTTGCGCCCGCAAATGGATCAACAGTTAAATCAAGGCCAGACCAGAAGCCAATACAGAACTGACTAAAGTCTCCAAATAAAGCATCATTATTAGCGAGTTGATTTGTTGTTATAACTGGATAACCATTTATCTCGTTATTTTCAAAAACAAACTTACCTGTTCCTGATGCAACTTCTGTTGACTTTAAAGCACCTCTTGCTGAAGCATTAATTAAATAGAACATATTAGCTACATCTGCGTTTGCAGCAGCAACATCAGTTTCCATACCAATATACTCTTGGAAAGTACCAAAAGTAGTAATAGTTTGAGATCCAATTCCAGTTGTATCTTTAATACCTAATGGTTGGTTTGATGAACCAGTACCATAAATAGCAGTATGGTCTAATTTTGTAGCAATTATTTTCGCCAAATCGTCTCTAATCATTGATTCGACGTCTATAGATGACTGCAATAACAAACGTCTTGAGTAGTCAACAAACGCTGCTACTGTTTTTGGAGTCATATTCACTTGGTCGAACGCCTGTTGGCTCTCGCTAGGAGCAGATCCCTCTCCAACAAAGAATCCAGTCGCAGTCTGCGTTAGTCTGGGAATACTTACATTACCTGATAACCCTGTTAAAGTTGTTGGGTTTGTTGCCATAACCGCCATGCGGTTTCTCAAAATGTCAATAAAAGATCCCGATAGTAGCTCTGTGGCAACAAGATTACCTCCAGCAGTAGCAGTACCAACGGTTAAATCCCTTGCTAGTACTTCGTTAGGAACAAGGATACCGCTTGCTGGTTTGTCATAACGTTTTGATGCTTCATCAGAAACCTCTCTTTCAAAAGCCGCAGCTTCTTGAGCAGCCCTGTCACTAGGATTTGCTAAAGCGTGTAATGCCCTTGTAAAAGAAAATCTTTTAATTTCTTTTTGGTCTAAACCAACTTCTGATGATTTTGTTTGAATTTGTTGTTCCACAGTGTTAAGACGATCCTCCCTGTAAGTGTTAATAGCATTGCGGGCATCCTCAATTGATGCTCCTTCTTGATTTAGTTTATGAGCTAAATCTGGACAAGAATATTTCTCGCCCATTGCTGTAATCGCATTGCTACGATTTCTTTCAGCAATTATTATGGTTTCACTGCGTTTTTGCTCTGCTTCAACGGCTTTGCTTGCAGCTTCCGTTTCTGGTTTTTGCTCCATATTGTTGGAAGTGATATTTGGACTAGATGACGGAGCTTGAGCCGTCAAAGCTTCCCTAGATTGCTCTAGGTTGGCTGCATTATCTTTTGGAGGAGACTCTGCAACCTTATTAGTATCTATATTATCTTTTATTTCTATACTTCGCCCTACTCCAACTGATGCGTCTGCTGGAACTGAAACAAGGGACACTTCCATGGCCTTCCATTTTGTTACAACCATTTGATCACCACGTTCCTCTATCTCATTTATTTGATAAGCAAAACTAACTTGAGAAATAATTCCATCCTCAACATCTGTTCGTTTTTCAACTGCATTTGGATTTCTACTCCATTTAATTGTTGCGTAACCTCTTCTGTCCTCTGAAATTTCTGCTTTCTGTACTACACCAAGAACTTCATCCCTATTGTGATTCCAAAGAAATGGAGCAGTACCATTATTTAAACGAGATAAATCGGCAGCGTTTTTATCGTGTGATAATACTTCTTGTCCAAAATACCTTTGTACTGGTTCTTCAGAACTAAAACTCATAAATAATTCATTACCATCAGACTCTATTTCTGCTTTTAATTCCCTTACTTGTACTAATGATTCGCCTTTATTTCTTTTCTTTAATTCTTTTAAATCAAGTTTTCTAAATTGTGATATTTCTTCATTATTTTTTTTCTTCTCATCATCATGATACGGACGACCCATTTCATCTTTATAAGGTTTTGGTCTACCCTCTACAGAATCTTCACTAATTGGTAAATCATTAATTTTAGTTAATGTACTAAATTTATGTCCAACTAAACGATCAGTTTTTACAAAACCACTTCCAGATGATGCTGGTCTATAAATACAGATTAAGGCAGCTGGATCTTCTGCTGTACCATCAACAGTAAAGCTGCTGTCTGGTATATCAATTGTTCCATTTCTCTCAATTTTTTCAATCATACCTCTAGCTCTTCCACCACTATTATTCCAAGAGACAAAATCACCTACTTTTAATTCATCTGGTTCTGCCTTTATATTGTCTTGTGGTTTTTCTAAAGTTGAATCCATACTTTTTTCCTTAGTGTTGTATTCATCATACATAGTTAAAACATTATCATCAAATCTTGCTCTTGCTTTTTTTATTTGTTCTGATTTTTTTCTACTCCAACTAAAACCAGCATCTGATCCCCATGCACTCCACGCAACTCTTCCGGGACTTGGATAACCTTTTTCGCCTGCTTTAAACCCTTCTGCTTTTTTGTCAACTTCATGCCTGCTAAAAAAACTAAACATTCTCAAAGTAACGTCAACACTTAATTCTTGACCACTTAAAATTTGTGTTGCTCGTCTAGCTGCAACTGCAGTACCCCCTTTTTTACCCTGCTCTTTCCATTTTTTATATTGCCTAGCACCAGCTTTCATACCCTCAGTAGGCTTTAAGTCAATTTCAACACCATTAACATTAGCCATTTTATAAATGTTAGATATACAACATAATATCTCTTTTTTTGGTTTTTGATAATTGCCATATTTAAAATATATATGTTATACTAATAGTAGTTAGAGAATGATAACTCTAACGTTTACCCAAATGAGGATTTTAAAATGAGAGACACATCTTTTTTAGGAAAATTATTAGCACTAACTGAAAGTACTAATAAACATGAAGCAGATTTAGCAAAAACTAAATTACTGCAACAACTAGAGAAAAGAGGTATTGATTTAAAACAACTAGAGCAACAACTTGGTGATATGTCTGTTGTTGAGGAGGAAATAGAAGTAATAGCTTTTAGATTTGGATCACCTTATAAACGTATTGATCCAGCAGTAGATATTATTATTAGTGCGGTTGCTGATTACTATAATGGAAAAATTGTTTATACACCTTATAAACTAGAGAGAACTGGAAACCAAAAACACCAAAAAGAATATATTAAAGACTCAAAAGGTAAAATATATAGACAAATAGAAATAAGTGCTAGTAAATCTAGGCAAATAGAAATTGAATTATACGGAGATTATCTTATACAAGCATTACAAGATGAATGGGCAAGACATTGTCAAACCGATCCATTTGTAGTTGCTATGAATGGTACAGCCTATAGAAATGATTTTAGAAAAAACTGGGCATGGAAAGTACAAGAAAGATTTGAGCAAATGAAAAGAGATGAGCAACAAAATGGTAGGCAATTAAAATTAGCTAATAAAACAATTAATGTATCCGCACTAGCTGTAGTAAACGCTAATAAAAATGAGTTAGCAAAGGTTGAAGAATTTTACGCAGAACGTTATCCAAGTTTTGGTAAATCAAGTGGTGGATATACAGGTGGTAGTACTAGCGGTGCAATGGCAGGAAGTACCGCTGGAAGTAAAGTAGGTTTAAGCAGACAAATGTCAGGTAACAGTCAAAAACGTTTATCTGGTTATTAAAAATTACTCTGTTGCTATTGTTGGTGTTACATCTAGATCAAGGTCTAGTTGTACACCAATATCATTTAAGGTTTCTTTCTCTGCTTTAATTTGTTCTACATTATCTTCAAAATCAATACCTAACATAGATGTTATTTGTGATTTAGTATAATATCCTGCTGCCTCACCAAGTCTAAATGCTTCAATTTCTTTTTTAGGGTCAACCCAACTCCAACCCCTTGTTTGCCATTTTGGTGAAGCATACCTCTCAGGACTTAATTCGTAGTCTGGTAAATTTAGTACACCTGATAAAACGGCTGCGTCTAAAAATTCTTCAAAAATTCTTTGATGGAAATTTTCAACAAAATATGTTTGAAGCATTTTCCAATGTTCTCTATCTTCTAACAAACTTAATCTTGAACTACTGTAGTTAGTTTCAGAAAAATCACGACTAATAGTTTCGTAAGAAACACCTAAACCAGATGCAAACCTTCTAATTTTGGCTCTTACAAAACTCTCATATTGTGAATCAGGTGAACTAATGTTTGGTACTGTAATTTCCTCTCCCGGATTTAAATATTTAAAAACACCCGCCTCAAAATCTGTAAGTCTTTGCTCTGCTTCTACATCATCTGCTTCAAGTTCTCCTTCAGTTGAACTAATAAAGCCCATTAAACTTGCGCCCGCACGAGCTCGAATTACAGCTGCACTCTCATAACCCGACAACTGGTGCATGTCATCCATTATTGAACTAAAAAATGGTACTCCTCTATTTTGTGCTGGTCTCTCAGGTAAAAATAAATGTATTATTTCGCTAGCGTTAACAATAGTATGTTTTTGTTCAGTGTAATTATCTTTGAAAAAATAATCACCCGGATGTCTATTTAAAAAAGCGTATCTTTGTGGTCTACCAAATCTGTCAACCTCTATACCCATTCTCCACTCATTACCCTTACGCAAAACTTTACCAGTATAATCATCATCTACTAAGTCAGATTCTATAATCTCAAGTGCTAATCCAACTTTACTTTTTCCAAATTTTTTACGAATAATTCTAAAAAATACTTCACCACTTTCAACCAATGCACCAACCATCATATTTTCTAACATAAAAAAACTTTTTTGACCTGATACATCACAATGATCTCTTTTACACCATTCTCTCCAAGCCTTATCTATCATCATGCTTAATCTTTTATCTTTTTTTCTTCCACGAAGTGACGGTACATTGCATTGCAGTTTTATACCTTGACCAATAACATTAATTTGTGTTGTTCTCTTGGCTTGTTTTGCATAAGGGTTATCTCTGCATAATTGACGGCTACGGTCTCTTAATTTTCTTAAACTAGTTTTAATTTCTGCATCTGCTGAAGTATTGCCCGAAACCCAACCTTCAGTTAATCGAGATAAAGCTGCCCCTGCATAACGTCTTCGTTTGAATTTTGTTACCTCTGGTTCCTTTGTAAAAAGTTTTGAAATAGGAGTGTACCAAGCCATAATTAACCTCTGTTCCTTATATAAAGATTATGTGGATTACCTAAACCATTTGCAATTGTTTCGGCTTTTTTCTCCCTTACTAATATTGCTTTTAATCTATCCCTTAAAATAATTAATTCTGATAAATCATATTTTTTAACATCACGATTTCCTATTTTATATTCTTGTACTACACCACCATTATATATTGCTCTAATAGCTGCTTCTATTGCGTCAAAGTCTTTTTGTGCTTGTGTTCTACCGTCTAATGCCTGTGGATTATTTCCACTAAAAGTAAGATTCGGTAAAACTTCAAATTTGCCGGATGCTATTGTTTGTTTTTCTGCTCCTGATTTATTTGCGACTGCTTGGTAATACCAAAAACCAGTTGAAAAAGTTTCAGTTACATCTGATGCTAAATTAAATTGAAAACCATCAGAGTGAGCAGTGCTTGTTGCTGTAGCTCCTATAAAATCAGTATTAGTTCTAAAATAATAAATTACTGTCCATTCTGGACTAGATATTGGATTGTTAAAGTTATCCGTTGTTGCATTAAGTCGCCATTGAATAAAATCACCAGCCCTAAATTTCTGGGGAAATTTCATAGATCTACCATTGTGTAACAAATTTAGGCTTTTCAGCCTTTCTTCTTCTTAGCTTATCAATATTTTCGTTATTTTCCTTTATTTTGCCCTTAATTCTCCCTCTTTCTTCATAAACGTCCCAAATTGTTCTTCTATCTCGTTTTTGATATAGTCTATGTAAACCAGCATAAGCGTAAACTAACGTATCCAAAGCTTCATTACGTGCAGATGATTTTTTTACCCATTCTCTTATTGGAAAACCTTTTACAAATCTAATAATCTGTTTTTCTGCTGTTAGTTGTTTAAAATATTCTTCGTCTGCTTTTACATTAAAATGTAAATATCCAGCACCACTCTCAACATGACGTAACCTTGAAAATAATGTGGTTTTAATTGTATCTGTACCAACTGTAAATAATTCTGCACCTTGTTTAATAACTCTTCCTTTCCAATTTAAATCTAATTTTTTTCCTTTTCCTATAGGTGGTTTATCTTTAATACTTGCACCTTTTATAGCAATTACACCATACTTTCGTCTGTCTCTTGTGTAAGCGTAAACTTCACTAGTATAGTGACCACCAGAATCCACAGCTATGACATCAGGTTTAATTGTATTACCTAATTCATGTCTATAAGGCCTAAGTAATAATTGATCAAGTTGTTTCCATAATTCATTACTTCCGGGATCTCCATAAATTTCCTGATGATCAATTAACCAACCTTCTTCACCCCTACCCCATGCCCAAACACTAATTGCAAGTCTATTATCTTGTACGTCAACTCCTGCAGTAAGGACAACAGCTTTTTCTGGTATCATATTGGACTCATAAGACTCAACTCTTTCCATTAATACGTCAGCACCAACTTTTGCTGCGTAGTTTTCTTCGTAAGTTTCTCCAAGAACTGTATTTACAAAAGTTTTTAATCTTTGTGGGTCGGCTTTTGCTTTTAAAAAATCATCAACAATCTCTTCCCAACCTTTCCAACCCAATGGAGAATATAAACCATTTAAATGAAATCCAGCAGTTTTACCGTCACTTGGAGCAGTTGCTCTCCATTCACCACGTTCTAAAAAATAGTGTTTATCTTTTTCTACAAATTTTTTACCACAACTTTCACATTCATATTTAACAGTTTTAGGATTATTATCTTTCCATTTAACTTGACTCCATTTTAAATATTGCATGTGACCGCAGTGTACGCAGGGAACATAATATCTGCGTTGGTCACTTTCTAAATACTCTTGTTCAATACGACTAAAATCTTTAATAGTTGGTGTTGATGTCATTAAAATTTTTCTTCTGCTAAATGTCATTGTTCTTTTTTCAGCAAGACTTACAGCATCTCCTTCATTATCTAGGTCAGGTGGAAAAGCATCTATTTCATCCATAAAAATATAACGACAAGGCATTGATCTTAAACCTACGGCACTATTAGCACCAGTTAAAACCATTATTCCTCCCGGAAAATCTTTTGAAAACATAGTATTGCCACTATCTCTACTTCTGGCAGGAGCTACTAAATTACTTAA